>VOFE01000888.1_pt1 | contig 29681 bp, 49 predicted proteins | sample 5384071 | NCBI WGS metagenome assembly VOFE01 (sample SAMN12384724, study PRJNA508395) | human gut metagenome | isolation source: healthy gut D | host: Homo sapiens
CCCGCGTGTGCGTCAGATATTACAATATCTACACCGCGCAAACCGCGACTTTTAAGATTTTCAAAAAAGTCTCTCCAGGTGTTCACTTTCTCTGAATCATAAACTTCAAATCCCAGGACTTCTTTGTGCCCGGTATTGTTTATTCCAATTGCAACAAACAACGCTTTTGATTTAACACGATGATCTTCACGAGCTTTTAAATATATCGCATCAACAATAATAAACGGATAGTGTTCCGGCAATAAGCGCTCCTTGAAATGCTTAACAGGGACATCTAGTTCCTTGCAGATTTCAGAAACAGCAGATTTTGAAAAAGATTCTCCACAAAGCTCTTCAGTTACTTTTTTTATATTTCTGGTTGATACGCCTTGCACAACCATTTCCATCATTGTTGTAATTAAAGCCTGTTCATTACGCTGATAATTTTCGAACAAGGAAGTTTTAAATGGAACATTACGATGTCTTGGAACCTGTAATTCAATCTTTCCAATACGGGTGGTTAATGTTCTTGTCCTAACTCCATTTCTATAATCAGAACGTTCTTGAGATCGTTCGTAATTACTTGCTCCAAGCTGTTCAGTAGATTCAGCCTGAAGAACCTGATTAAGTAAAGCTTCCATAAGTTTGCCAAAAGCTTCATCCTTAGTTTCTGAAAAAAGTCCTACAAAAAAATCACTATCTAATGTAAAATGTAATTGAGCCATGAGTTTCATCCTTTCAATTATGTTTTTGTGTGGTAACTTAATTATAACTGAAAGATGAGCTCTCGGCTCTTTTTATATAAATTTGTAATTTACACCATTATATGGACTTTAAATGTGACAGGAAACAGCCAGCAGTAAATTGACAAACACTATTAGTAGCAGATATAATATCTTCATCTGCGTTTAGCTATGCGGGAAATAATCAGGAGGAGGAAAGCCATGAACAATCAGGAAATGATGGAACTTTCAACAGTAGATAAGAGCGATTTTGAGGAACTTGTAAAAGAGTGTACAGCCTCAGGTATAATCGATCAGAATCTGTATACAGAGTATGATGTAAAGAGAGGTCTTCGTGACAGCAATGGTAACGGCGTACTTACAGGTCTCACAGAGATATCAGATGTATTAGGTAACCAGAGTGTTCACGGAAGAAAGATACCTGTAGACGGAGAATTATATTTTCAGGGATATAATGTTGAGGAGATTATCAAGAGAAGCAGCCTTGACAGATTCAGATTTGAAGAAGCAACATATCTTCTGTTATTCGGAGTACTTCCAGACAAGGATCAGTTAGACAGATTCATAAGAATCTTAACAGACCTTCAGGAACTTTCAGGTGCATTCATCAGAGATGTTATTATGAAAGCTACAAGTACTAACCTTATGAATTCTCTTATGAAGAGTATCTTAAGTCTTTATTCATATGATGAGAAGCCGGATGATATTTCAATTCCTAATGTATTAAGACAGAGTCTTCAGCTTATAGCCAAGATGCCTCTTCTTTCAGTATATGCTTATCAGTCATACAGACATTTTAAGCTTGATGGAACACTTATGATAAAGAATCCTAAGAAAGGTTATTCAACAGCCGAGAATATCCTCTATATGTTAAGAGATGACGGAGACTTTACAGAACTTGAAGCAAAGGTACTTGATATTTGTCTTGTTCTTCATGCAGAGCATGGTGGTGGTAATAACTCAACATTTACAACTCATGTTGTTACTTCATCAGGAACAGATACATATTCAGCAATAGCTTCATCAATCGCTTCCCTTAAAGGACCTAAGCATGGTGGCGCTAACTTAAAGGTTCAGGAAATGTTTACAGATATTAAGGCACATTGCAGCGATTGGGACAATAAAGATGAGATATGTACATATCTTAACAAGATCCTTGACAAAGAAGCATTTGACCAAAAAGGACTGATCTATGGTATGGGTCATGCGGTATATACTAATTCAGATCCTAGAGCAGTTATTCTTAAGAAATTTGCAAAACAGCTTTCAGAAGAGAAGGGAATGCAGAAAGAATTTGCATTATATGAGCTTGTTGAAAGCGAGGCAGGACAGCTTATCATGAACAAGAGAAAGATGTTTAAGCCAGTCTGTGCCAATGTCGATTTCTATAGTGGATTTGTATACACAATGCTAGGTATTCCAGAAGAAATGTTTACACCAATGTTTGCAACTTCTAGAATTTCAGGCTGGTGTGCACACAGACTTGAGGAACTTGTTAATGCAGGAAAGATTATCCGTCCTGCATACAAATATGTTGGACATCACAGACCATATGTTGATATGGACGAGAGATAATTACGTTTAATGGAGTAGTAAAATTATGTCACAGTACAAGGTTAAGAAGCTGGACCACCCGATTCACTGTACAGTTGAAGTGCCTGGTTCAAAGAGTATTACTAACAGAGCCTGCTTATGGCAGCTTTATCACAGGGGTGAATGTACCCTTAAAGGAGTTTTGTTCAGTGACGATTCGAGACATTTTCTTTTAAGTCTTATCGCACTTGGATATATTATTGAAGTAAACGAAGTTGAACGATATGTTATCATTCATGGACATGGAAGAGACATTCCTAAGAAGAGAGCAACAATCAATGTGGGAAGTGCCGGAACAGCAAAGAAGATTCCTTACAGCCATGCTTGCATTATCAGATGGTGAGTACACAATTGAAGCTTCTGAACAGATGAAGAAAAGACCAATGCTTCCGCTTTTTGAAGCATTACAGAGCATGGGAGCAGAGATAGAGTTCCTTGAGAAAGACGGACATCTTCCAGTTAATGTAAAGGGTGCAAGCATATGGTGGAAATAAACCACAGAATCATGTATCAATAAGTATAAGTGAAAGTACACAGTTCTTAAGCGCACTTATGATGACATCTCCTATGCTTGAAGAAGGAATACATGTTCATATTACAAGTAATAAAACAGAAGGTTCATATGTGCATATAACAGCTAAGATGATGGAGCAGTTTGGCTGTGTGGTAGACCATGAAGGCGCAGAATATATAGTTCCGGCTGGTTCTGGATATTATCCACAGACATATTATATTGAACCGGATGTTTCAGCAAAGATGCTACTTCTATGCGGCAGCAGCTACAGGCGGAACAGCTATCGTTAAGGGAGTACATTCTAACTCAATGCAGGGTGACCTTAAGTTCATAGATGTGCTTAAGCAGATGGGCTGTGCTGTGACAGAGGAACGCGAGGGTATATGTGTCAGCGGACCTAAGGATGGAGAATATTGCGGTGTGGATGTTGATATAAATGATTTCTCAGACCAGTCAATGACACTTGCGGCTATTGCTCCATTTGCAAAGACTACTACAGTTATCAAGAATATTGAACATATACGATTACAGGAATCAGACAGAATTGAGGCTATGGTCAACGAGCTTAACAATCTTGGCGTTGACGTCAAAGAGGGAAGAGACCGTATAGAGATATCTCCAGCCAATGTTAAGCCGGGTGTTGTTGACACATATAATGACCACAGAATGGCGATGTCATTTGCATTAATCGGACTGCGTGTTGATGGCATAATAATAGATAATTACGAGTGCTGTTGTAAGACATTTGAGAACTATTTTGAAGTACTTGAAAAGGCATGTGCACAATGAAAATACTTTTTATACAGATGGAAGGTGTTCAATCAGGATGATGTAAAGTCTGCGATTGAATATTTCGGACATGAAGTACATGATTACACAGAAACAGTAATAGACAAGGATGATGAGACCGGCTTTAAGCTCCGTGACTATGCGGAGCTTAGGCAGGTCTTTTCTGCATACGACTGTGTTTTTCACTTAATTATTTTCCACATGTATCGGATTTATGTGAAGAGCTTGGGAAAAAATATATTGCATGGACGGTAGATAGTCCGCTTATATCACTGTATCATCAATCTTTATTTAATAAATGTAACTATATATTTATATTTGACAGATTTTATTGTGAGGAACTAAAAAATCTTGGGGCAGAACATGTGTGGTATCTTCCGCTTGCTGTAAACTGTTCCCGTGTTGGTAAGATAACAGGTTCGCTTACTGCTGATGAACGGAACAAATGGCACAGTGAAGTATCATTTGTTGGAGGAATGTATCACAGGAATTCTTATGATGAAATAAAGGATAAGGCTGCCGGAATATTTAAGAGGGTATTTTGATGCGGCAATGGCAGCACAGATGGAAATCTATGGTGACAGCATATTTGATAAAGTGCTTACAGTTGATATACTTGAAAAGTTATGTGAGCTTATAGATTTTAAGCAGGATGAAAGAGCATTTTCAGATATTGCACTTGTGTTTTCATCAACATTTTTAGGTTTCAAACTTGCTAATATAGAGAGGGTGCAGATACTTAACAAGCTTGCAAAACATTTTCCAACAGACCTCTATACGGATGATCCGGATAAGGAGCTTATAGGAGTTAATCTTAAGGGTGCAGTTAATTATATGACAGATATGCCTAAGGTGTTTAATTGTAGCAGGATTAATATTAATCCTGTAATGCGCAATATCCGTACGGGAATTCCGCTTCGGGCGTGGGATATTGTCGGTGCAGGCGGATTTCTTATGACCAGCTTCCAGCTTGAATATATGGATTTTTTTCGAGAATGGAAAAGATTATGTGTATTACGAAAGCCATGATGACCTGTTAAGAAAGACAGAATATTATCTTAATCATGAGGATGAGCGTGCGCAGATTGCAAGAAACGGACATGAAAAAGCAGTGAAGTTTCATTCATATGAAAAGAGAATGGAGTTCATACTTGATAAATGTGGTATGTTAAAGCACTAAAGTTCAATTTTAGCAGTTTACTATATTGAAATGTGCATATATGACCATTGTTGAAAATAAATATATATGGTATTATAAAAAGGTTGAGACAACAGCCATAAAATATTATAACTTTTACTTTCAGGAGGGAAAAGAAATGAGTTTTTGCAAGTATTGCGGAAGACAGTTACAAGACGGAGAAATCTGTAATTGCCAGCAGACACAGCAGCCAGTCGGAGGAACAGCACAGCCACAGCAGGAATTTAACCAGCAGGCGCACAGCAGACATTCCAACAGGGAACAGCGCAGCAGACATTCCAGCAGGGAGCAGGTCAGCAGACATATCAGCAGGCACAGCAGGGATTTAATCAGCAGCAGGCTTCACAGCAGATGGACGCTGTGAAGAAGGCAGGAGCTAATGCAGCCCTTGATTATGTTAATGTGTTGAAGGGATTGTTTACATCACCGGTAGAAACGGTATCAGCATTTGTTGCTAAAGCTAATGTTATTATGATTGCAATACTTATTGGCGGTCAGGCAATTATTAACATGCTTACAAGATTATTTGATATGTTAATTGCTAACAGTAAGGCAAAGGTTACAACAGGAAGTAAAGAACTTGACAGCTTACTTTCATCTTACTACAGCTCATATACTAATACCAAGCCATATCCAGCAGGCTCAATATTCAAGAACATGCTTCTTGAGATTCTTCTTGTAGCAGTAGCGGCAGCTGTAATTGCACTTGTAGTTATGCTTCTTGCAAAGGCATTTAACAAGGCTAATGTTACATATATGCAGGGTCTTGCAGTATATGCCATTACAGCAGTACTTGGTATACCAGCAGAGTTACTCAGCTGGGTAACAGGTCTTACATCAGTAGGATTCATTGACAGAATATCTTCATGCGTAACAGTATTTTCTAATGTAGCAGGATATGCATTTGTATACATAGCAATCCGTGCATTATGCAAGGATGAGAAGAAGATACCTCTTATAATGGCAATCTCATATGTTGCAGTTAATTTCCTTACATGGGTATTAAGACTTATGTTCTAATTAACAATTTGATAATTGATTATAATTAATGATTCCCGGCAGACCGGAAGTGTGAATACACAATGGTCTGCCGGGAATTTTTAGTTTTAAGCTTTCCACTGAATACACCATCGTATTCAGTAAAATAACTCTCTTCAATCTTTCTCATCATAACAGTAACATAATCATCAATATAGCTTAATGATATGTACATATTGCCTACAGAACTGTCAATAATCTGCACTTTGATAAGAAGATTATTGTCAGCTCTGAAAGCTGCGCTTGCACCACATTTGAAATTATAATCAGGGAAGTTCTGGAAAACATTCTTTCCGAGTCCGAAATGCAGCTCGTGATTTCCTGTTGCATTAGTATAGAAAAATGTTCCTTCATCCTCGTTAAATGTAAGCCTGATGTCTGTTACACCACATGGATTATCGCCAAATTCATAGCTCTGTCCGTTGATTTTGCTTACAAGGTCTGAACTATATTCGCCCGGCTGCACAAGAAGCTGGCGTGAATTCTCGAACTTCTGGAATTCTTCATAATCACCATTATCAGTACATGTATCAATACGGCTGTATACTTCCTCGTAAAATGCATCATATATCAGCTGTACTCCACCCTGACGACCCTGAGCATCAGCAGTGGTGACAAGAATAACATCTTTATCTGGATAATATATGGCAAGTTGTCCACCCATGCCAAAAAATGCATAACCATTGTGAGTTGTCATCCATATCTGGTAGCCATAGCCCTGCATTTCTTCCCATGAACCTGATTTTCCATAAGGGTCACTCTGTTTAACAGTTGCCTCCTTAAGATATCCGGAAGGCAGCAACTGCTTCCCGTCAAGTTTACCATTCTGGGATACAACATACATAACCTTAAGGATATCCTGCGGTGTTGCACACATTCCTGAACCGCCCATGCTTACTTTGCCATCAGGAGATTTTAATATAAATGCTTCTTTAGAAAATCCTAATTCGTCTAAGAACTTTGTTCTCAGATAATCAAGAAGTTCCATACCAGTGAGCTTTTCAACAAGCGCACCCAATGTATGTGTTGAAGCTGTATCATAAGAGAAATTAGTCCCTGGAACGTGGTCGGGTGTAACAGTAAAGAAAGAACCTACCCAGTCAGGAGAGTCTCCGATTTTGTACGCATTTTTATCGTGACACGTTCTCATTGTGAGCATCTGCCTTATTGTGAGCATCTGCATATATGGGTGCACACCTGTTTCTGGCTGCTTTTCAGGAAAATAATCTGCAATATGGTCATCAAGTGAGATTCTCCCCTTCATCTGCAAGCAGTCCGATGGCAAGTGAAACGAAAGATTTGGTGACAGAAAACATTCTGTGGAGAGTGTCTCTCGTGTATGGTGCATAGTAGCTTTCCATACATATCTTACCGTGTCGCATGACAATTATGCTGTGCATAGGAATGTTGTTATATTCAAGCTTTCTGGCAAAGCTGATAAGTCCTGTGGAAGATATTCCTACATCTTCTGGTATTACCTTTTCAAAGTCTAACATTGTTGTCCTCCAAGATAGTTGTAATGATTAAACACAATAATTGTTTCCATTATAGTCCTTTTGTGTATATACTGTAAATCAAAAAATAAGAATCTTTAAATTAAATCCAATATGGTATATACTTAATGCAAATATGCCAGAGGGCATGAAGGAGAAGGAAATGATAGATTTATTACTTAAGAGGTTCATAAAAGATTATGATAAGACGAAGAACCCTGAAGTCCGTACAAGATACGGTGTGTTTGCCGGGATTGTGGGGATAATCTGTAATCTTATACTGTTTTTAGCAAAGATAATTGCAGGAGTGCTTACGGCATCAGTTTCAATTATGGCGGATGCAGTCAATAACCTATCGGATGCAGGATCTTCAATTGTTACACTTATAGGTTTTAAGCTTGCAGGAAAGCCGGCTGATTATGAACATCCGTATGGTCATGGAAGAATAGAATATATATCAGGCTTCATAGTATCAGGAGCAATTATAATTATGGGCTTTGAGCTGCTGACAACATCATTCAGGAAAATACTTCATCCTACGCCGCTTGAGGTATCTGTGTCATCTCTTATAATACTTGTATTATCAATTCTTATGAAAATGTGGATGGCTAAATTCAACAAATATCTTGGCAATAAGGTGGATTTCTGCTGCAATGAAGGCTACAGCAACAGACAGCTTATCAGACTGCGTTGCAACGTCAGTAGTCCTTATAGGAGTGCTTCTTACACTGTTTTCTGATATTAATATAGATGGAATAGCAGGAGTTGTTGTTGCAGTATTTGTAATATTAGCTGGTTTTGGTGCGGCAAAAGATACATTGCAGCCACTTCTTGGTCAGCCACCAACTAAAGAATATGTACAGGAACTTCAGAATATTGTTCTTCAGGATAAGCACATAATTGGGGTTCACGACCTGATTGTGCATAATTACGGTCCGGGCAGAGTATATGCATCGCTTCATGCAGAGGTTCCGGCTAATATGGACATGATGGAAGCACATGATTATATAGACATGGCTGAAAGAAGAGTTGAAAAGCGCATGAAATGCTTTATAAGCATACATATGGATCCGGTAGTTACAGATGATGAGGTGATAAATCATTTGCGAAATATGACTACTGAGGTTGTAAAGTCAGTAGGTGAGGAACTGGATATACATGATTTTAGGACTGTTAAAGGCCCATATATAACGAATCTTATATTTGATGTGCTTGTTCCTTATAATTATCATCTTTCAGATGATGAGATAAAGAAACAGATTCAGAAAAAATCACGGAGAAGCAGAGGAATGCCGCGCCGTGATTAAGATTGATAAAAGTTATACAGGCTGATTAAATCCAGCCGCCATCAAGAGTTATTATCTGACCGGTAAGATAACTGTTCATTCCGGAAAGAGATTTAACAAGTTTAGCGACTTCCTGCGGCTTCCAAAACGGCCTGCAGGAATTTCTTCGGCAAGGGAAGCCTTGTCATCATCTGAGAGATGACCGTTCATCTCTGTGTCAATAGCTCCGCAGGCAACAGCGTTGACCTGAATACCACTTGGAGCAAGTTCCTTTGCAAGTGCTTTTGTAAATGAGTTGACTGCCCCCTTTGTTGCTGAATATGCAACCTCACAGCTTGCACCGTACAGTCCCCAAACAGAAGATATATTAATAATTTTGCCACAGTGTCGCTTCATCATGTCTTTAACAGCAAAATGGCAACAGTTAAACACAGAATCTATGTTAGTGTTACATATCCTGTGCCACTCATTTTCGCCCATATCCTGGAAAAGTCCGACAATAGATATTCCGGCATTGTTGATAAGCACATCAACCTGACCGAAACGCTGAAGGCACATGTCAAACATTTTCTGTACATCACTGTAATTTCCCATATCGCCTATAAATGTTTTCACAGACACTGCCTTTTTCCTCAATAATGGATTTGACTTCATTTAGTTTATCCACATTATTCACACAGTTGATAACAATATTAGTGTCTTTTCCGGCAAGTTCTATTGCAATTGCTTTTCCGATTCCACGGGAAGCACCAGTTATAACTATAGTTTTTTTCATGGTAATATGCCTCGCTTAATAAAATGTAATTTCAATAATATCGTTATTATAATACAGGAAAATACTGGATATTTCTATAAAAAAATTAAAAACAAATATTGACAAAAACTTCCTTGTGCATACTTACCAAAAGAAATTCAGATTGTATTTATTTCAATAATTGCTTGACAAGATTTTAAAATGCTTTGAAAAAGTTTTCCACATTTTTAAAGACCGATTTTATCTAAAATGAGACTTATCAACCAAGTTATCCACATTATCCACAATTATCCACAATATTTTGTTATTAATTTAGTATACCTGGAACAGAATAAATGTTTTGTGAATATTTGCAAAAAATCAGAAAACTTACTTATGACACTTGACATATTTGCATAAAATAATTAAAGGACATACTTGTTAATTTACAAATATATGATATAATACTTACATAAAATAAGTATACAGAAATGTATCTTAGGTCGTGTTAGCTGCATGTGTATATATTCTTTCGACACATGTGGTGATTTAAGAAGGAAGAATGTCTGATAGATTTTATAAAGAGAAGGTTGGAAAGGAATTACGATCAGATTCTTACCTCTGCCCACGATTATAAAACACGTAAAAGGAGTTGGACATCATGAGATTTATAATTACAGGAAGAAATATTGATATAACAGAGGGATTAAAGTCAGCAGTAGAGGAGAAGCTTGGAAAGCTTGACAGATTCTTTGCACCAGAGACGGAAGTTAATGTAACTTTGAGTGTAGAAAAAGAAAGACAGAAGATTGAGGTAACTATTCCAGTTAAGGGTAACATCATAAGAAGCGAGCAGGTAAGCAGCGATATGTATGTTTCAATTGATCTTGTCGAAGAAGTTATTGAGCGTCAGTTAAAGAAGTATAAGAATAAGATTGTTGACAAGCAGCAGAACGCAGCAGCATTTGCACAGGAATATGTAGAGAAAGATTATGATGACGATGAGGTTAAGATTATCAGAACCAAGAGATTCGGAATCAAGCCAATGGATCCTGAAGAAGCATGTGTTCAGATGGAGCTTCTTGGACATAATTTCTATGTGTTCTTTAATTCAGAGACAGAGGAAGTTAATGTTGTTTACAAGAGAAAAGGCAACACATATGGTTTGATTGAACCAGAACTTGATTAGTATGCTTTTTTACGTCATATAGGTTTATCCTCTTTTTCAGAGTACCGTCTGCCGGCTAGTGCCGGTAGGCGGTATTTCTCTGTATGTATAAGAAATCTATTTATAAAATTTTAATGGTTTAACTTTACTTGATAGAATATCTAAATAGTGGTACAATTACAACACAAATAGGCTTTTATAAGGAGATATATAAAGTAATGGGATTAGCTCAGAAATTATTTGGAACACACAGCGAACATGAATTGAAAAGAATATATCCAATTGCTGATAAGATTGAGAGTTACAGAGAATCTTATGGCAAGTTAAGCGACGAAGAACTTAAAGGGAAGACTAAGGAGTTTAAGGATAGATTAGCTAAAGGTGAGACTCTTGATGATATTCTGCCGGAAGCATTTGCAACAGTAAGGGAAGCGGGCAGGAGAGTTCTTGGTATGGAACATTATCGTGTTCAGATTATCGGTGGTATTATTCTTCATCAGGGAAGAATTGCCGAGATGAAGACAGGTGAAGGTAAGACACTTGTGTGTACACTTCCAGCATATCTTAATGCGCTTACTGAAGAGGGCGTAATCGTAGTTACTGTTAATGATTACCTTGCTAAGCGAGATGCTGAGCAGATGGGTATGATACATGAATTCTTAGGCCTTAAGGTTGGCGTTGTATTACACGACTCAACAAGAGAAGAGAGGCAGGCTGCATATGGAAGTGATATTACATATGTAACGAACAACGAACTTGGTTTTGATTATCTTCGTGATAACATGGCTATATATATAAGAGTGAACTTGTATTAAGAAATCTTAAGTACTGTATTATAGATGAGGTCGATTCTGTTCTTATTGATGAGGCACGTACACCTCTTATTATTTCAGGACAGAGCGGAAAATCTACTAAATTATATGAACTCTGTGATATACTTGCAAGGCAATTACAGCGAGGCGAATATAAGGGTGAGAGAACTAAGATGCAGGCAATCATGAACGAGGAAGTTGAAGAAGATGGTGACTTTATCGTTAATGAGAAGGATAAGGTTGTTAATCTTACAGAACAGGGTGTCCACAAGGTTGAACAGTTCTTCCATATTGATAACTATGCTGATATTGAGAACCTTGAAATACAGCACAATGTTACACTTGCACTTCGCGCTCATAATCTTATGTTCAGGGATAAGGATTATGTTGTCAAAGATGATGAAGTACTTATTGTAGATGAATTTACAGGCCGTATTATGCCAGGACGTCGTTATTCAGATGGTCTTCATCAGGCTATTGAAGCTAAGGAACACGTTAAGGTTAAGAGAGAGAGTAAGACACTTGCAACTATTACATTCCAGAATTTCTTTAATAAGTTTGATAAGAAGGCTGGTATGACAGGTACAGCTCTTACAGAAGAGAAGGAATTCCGTGAAATCTATAACATGGACGTTGTTGAAGTGCCAACTAACAAGCCTGTTATAAGAGTTGATTATAATGACGCTGTATTTAAGACTAAGAAAGGCAAATTTAATGCTGTTGTACAGTCTGTTATTGAATCTCATGAAAAAGGACAGCCTGTTCTTGTCGGTACAATAACAATTGAGACGTCTGAGCTTCTTAGTGAGATGTTAAGAAAAAGGGCATACCTCATAATGTACTTAATGCGAAGTATCATGAGTTAGAGGCACAGATAGTATCAGAGGCAGGACGTCATGGTGCAGTTACTATTGCTACTAACATGGCTGGTCGAGGAACTGATATTAAGCTTGATGATGAGGCTGTTGCTGCAGGTGGTCTTAAGATTATTGGTACAGAAAGACATGAAAGCCGTCGTATTGATAACCAGTTACGTGGACGTTCTGGACGACAGGGAGATCCTGGTGAATCAAGATTCTACATTTCTCTTGAAGATGATCTTATGAGGCTGTTTGCACAGGAAAGACTTATGAATATTTTCAACAGTCTTGGGGTATCTGAGGATGAGCAGATTGAGCATAAGTTGTTAAGTAATGCTATTGAGACAGCACAGAAGAAGATTGAGACTAACAACTACGGAATAAGATTACATTTGCTTGAATATGATCAGGTAATGAATGAGCAGAGAGAGATTATGTACGCAGAACGTAGAAGAGTTCTTGATGGAGAAAGCATGCGTAATTCTATCATGAAGATGATAACTGATTATGTAGAGAATGTAGTTAACCGCTGTGTAAGTGAAGATAAAGATGCTAACGAATGGGATTATGATGAGATTAATGAGCTTCTTCTTCCAACTATTCCTATTGAGAGAGAGTGGAATACAGAGAGAATATTAAGAATAAGAATGAATTAATACATGATCTTAAGGAAAAGGCTGTTAAACTCTATGAGGATAAAGAGGCACTCTTCCCAGAGGCTGAGCAGATAAGAGAAATCGAGCGAGTAATCCTTCTCAAGGTAATTGACAGAAAGTGGATGGATCATATCGATGATATGGATCAGTTAAAGCAGGGTATCGGTCTTCAGGCACTTGGACAGAGAGATCCTGTTGTACAGTATAAGATGATGGGTTATGACATGTTTGATGAGATGACTGCAGGAATTACAGAGGATACCGTAAGACTTCTTATGCATATTCAGGTTGAGCAGAAGGTTGAAAGGGAACAGGTTGCCAAGGTAACTGGAACGAATAAGGACGAAGGACCATCTGTTAAGGGACCAGCGAGAAGAACAGAGAAGAAGATCTATCCCAATGATCCATGCCCATGTGGAAGTGGCAAGAAATATAAGAATTGCTGCGGAAGACAGGCATAAGTTTATAAGAGACATCAGGGCGCGGAATGCTTGAAATATCAGCGTCCGCGCCTATTATTTTGGAGGACATATGGTAGAGTTAGACCAGTTTAGATACAGAATTTCAGGATACGATAAGCCTATGGCTCAGATTAAGAATTCTCTGGATCTTGACAATAAGCAGAAAAGGATTGAAGAATTAGAGGCTGATATGGAATCTCCGGGATTCTGGGATAATCCGGATAAATCACAGAATGCAATGAAAGAGCTTAAAGGCTTAAAGGATGCATTTGAAAGATACAATGAGCTAGAAACAGGACTTGATGATGTTAAGACACTTATTGAGATGGCAGAAGAATCTAATGATCAGTCGCTTATTCCAGAGATAGAAGAAGAGATAATGGGTATTGAAGACAAGATGGAAAGTTTAAGGATTGAGACATTGCTTTCTGGAGAACATGATGCATGTGATGCCATTCTTACACTTCATGCAGGAGCAGGTGGAACAGAAAGCTGTGACTGGTGTCAGATGCTTTTCAGAATGTATACAAGATGGGCGGAAAGTCACGGATATACAACAGAAACACTTGATTATCTTGAAGGTGAAGAAGCAGGAATTAAGTCGGTTACTATAGAGATAAGAGGAGAGAATGCATATGGACATCTGAAATCTGAACATGGTGTTCACAGACTTGTAAGAATATCTCCATTCAATGCGGCAGGTAAGAGACAGACTTCTTTCGTATCATGTGACGTAATGCCTGATATTAATCAGGATATAGATATTGAGATTAATGATGATGATTTAAGAATTGATACATATCGTTCAAGTGGTGCAGGTGGACAGCACATTAATAAAACGTCATCAGCAATCAGAATTACACATATTCCAACAGGAATTGTTGTACAGTGTCAGAATGAAAGATCTCAGCACCAGAATAAAGATAAAGCTATGCAGATGTTAAAGGCTAAGCTCTATCTTTTAAAGGAGGCTGAGAATGCAGAGAATCTATCTGGAATCAGAGGAGATGTCAAGGATATTAATTTCGGAAGCCAGATAAGAAGTTACGTTCTTCAGCCATATACAATGGTTAAGGATAACAGAACTAATAAGGAAGTTGCTAATGCGGGCAGCGTACTTGATGGCAATATCGATCCGTTTATCAACGCGTATCTTACATGGATAAGCACAGGAAAGACTGAAGAATAATGAAAGGTGGTATATCAGTATGGCAGATTACATAAAACCAGTAATTTTCAGATTAGGGAATCAGCAGTTTGGAGTGGATATTAATCTTGTTCAGTCTATAGAAAGAGAGATTAATATTGTAAGAGTTCCCAATGCAATGAAATATATAAGTGGAATTGTTAATCTGAGAGGGGAGGTTATTCCTGCATTCAGTTTAAGAAAAAAGTTTGGCACAGATGACAATGTTGGTGTGATTGGAGAAGACAGTACAGTAATTGTAAATATACCTGGTGTTGTCAAGCTTGCTCTTGAGGTTGATGAGGTGCTTGAAATAGGTGATATTGATGCTCAGAGCATTGTACAGATGCCGGCGCTTGCGAAGACTGTTGATACAGAATATCTTGACAGGGTTGCCAATGTTAATGGACAGCTTGTTATTCTTCTTGACGTTGAAAAATTACTTACGCAGTCAGAAGCAGAGAGTGTTAAGAAATTCACAGAAGATATGAATGATAATGACGGAGGTGCTGCTAATGTCTGATACTAAGTTTGAGAGAAATGCAGGCATACTTATGCCTGTAAGTTCATTACCATCACCATATGGTATAGGAACATTTGGCAAGGATGCATATGATTTTGTTACATTTGTTAAAGAATGTAATCATAAGTACTGGCAGGTACTTCCGTTAGGACCAACTACTTATGGTGACAGCCCATATCAGTCATATTCTGCGTTTGCAGGTAATCCGTACTTTGTTGATCTTGATATGCTTATTGAGGCTGGATTCTTGTTAAAGTCAGAGGTTATTTCAAGAGACTGGGGTGATGGAATTGTGCCTGTAAATGTTTCTGAAGATGACGCTGTTAATGGAAGATTCGGAAGCTACAGAGATGGAAATATTGGTGACGAAAGATATGTCAGTTATGAAAAAGATATATAATAACAGATTTGACATATTAAGAATTGCTTATAACAGATTTAAGGCTGCATGTGCAGAAAGCAAGAAGACGCTTGCAAAGGGGCTTCCTCTTTATAAGCAGTTTGATAATTTTGTTAAAGATAATGCAGACTGGCTTGAGGATTATGCTCTGTTTATGGCATTGAAGTCCCATTTAACAATGTCTCATGGGGTGAATGGGAAACTGACATAAAGTTCAGAAAGCCTGAGGCAATGAGCCGATATGAAGAGCAGCTTTCTGATGATATAGGATACTGGAAATTCATACAGTTTGAATTCTACTTACAGTGGAATGCGCTTAAACAATATGCTAATAGTAATGGTATAGAGATTATAGGTGATATACCTATTTATATGGGATATGACAGCGTAGATGTATGGGCTAATCAGGGAGAATTCCAGCTGGATGAGAATCTGACACCAATAAAGGTTGCAGGTGTACCACCTGATGCATTCTCTGATGCGGGACAGAAATGGGGAAATCCTCTTTATGATTATGATAAAATGGAAGCAAATGGATTCAGCTGGTGGAGAAAGAGAATGGCAGCTTCAGCAAAACTATATGATGTCATAAGAATTGATCATTTTATAGGAATTGTTAAGTATTACACGATTCCAGCAGACATGCCTGATGCAAGACAGGGTGAGTACAGACAGGGACCAGGACAGAAGCTGCTTGATGTTATTAATGAATCTATCGGTGATAAGAAGATTATTGCTGAAGACTTAGGTGTTGAAGTTCCTGAAGTAGCAAAGATTCTTAAAAAGAAAATGGATATCCGGGCATGAAGGTTCTTGAATTTGCATTTGGTGGAGACAGAAAGAATCCGCATCTGCCATATAATTATACACAGAATCTTGTATGCTATGGTGGAACTCATGATAACGAAACGCTGCTTGGTTTCTTTGAGGACAGAGGCGACTGGGAGTTAGGATATGCTTATGACTATCTTGATACAAGAGATAAGGGAAGAATGGTTGATCAGGTATTCAGGGCTGCGTATTCAAGTGTTGCTGTTCTCACAGTATTTGCAGTTCAGGACATTCTCAAACTTGGAAATTGGGCAAGAATGAATTTGCCATCAAGCATGGGTAATAACTGGAAATGGCGAATGCAGAAAGGACAGTTAGGCCAGCACGAACTGGAATGCATGAGATATCTTGCAAGTGTATTTGATAGAGAAAGAAAGTAATATTAGACGGGGCAGGGAATTATCAATATATTTCCTACCCCTTTTTTGAAGAAAAAACAAAAAATAGTACAATAGTACTATTTACATATTCTGATTAGTGGTATTATATTCATATAAAGAGACAAGTTAATATATTGGCAAAGTAGTCGAAAGGCTATGACGCAAAGCCAAGGGTCTTAACTGATTTTATCAGAATGACAGCCGGTTGCATTACAATCAACGCAAATGATTCGTATTATTCAGGCATCCGGTAATCGGATGTTTTTTTATTATATGGTTCAACGGGGGAACTGATTATGAAAAAGAATAATTCTAAAAAGTGGATCAAAACAATAACAATAACAACAGCGGTACTTGTATTTGCAGCTGGTGCGGTATTTGCATTAAAGTCAGCAGGTACAGCTAATACAGATAAAGATAGTGCTGATACAGTAGTTGCGGCAGCTAATGAAGCAACAGATTTAGTGGTTAAAGAAACAGTTTCAGAGAAAGAAACAGAAGTTATTACAGAGACAGCCGCTACAGAGGCAACAACAGAAGAAGCCACAGAGGCAGTAACAGAACAGAGCAGTACAATTGCAGAGATTCAGCCACAGACAGAGGTTGCAACAGAAGCAGTTCAGGAGCCAGAAGTTACAGAGACTGTTACAGAGTTACCTGTTGTACAGACTCCATCAGATGCAAGAGTTGCACAGGTTATAGCAGGAATTAATGCTGAGCGTGAGGCAGCTGGTGTGGCAGACGGTTACATATGATGTGACACTCACAGATATGGCACAGGTAAGAGCATCAGAGAATGCAAAGCTAATGATTACTTTGTTATAGAGAATGGTAAGCATAAAAGACCAGATGGAAGAAAAGCTTCTTCAATATGTGAAGATTATGGACAGAGTGGAAACTTTGGCGAGGTTATGGGAAGATATCAGAAACTCCTGATGAGATAGTAACTGGCTGGCATAATTCAGCATCACATTATGCATGCATGACAAGCGGCAAGTATAACAGAGTTGGTGTGGGTATTGCGGCAGATTCAGAGGGATACCTTTACTGGGTAGCAATCTTCATGAATTAATTTTAAATAGACAATAGATTACATAATATAGATACAACTTAATATGGTAAGAACAATGTATTTGCGGCGTTGTTTTATAAAGCTTCATTAAAGCGGAAACCCTCACATTCCTCTCCCGTTGTGTGAGGGTTTCTTTTGTGCTTTAATTAAAGAAAGAAAGACAGGCTCCCCTTATTTATTATATATCTGGAAATGGATGAACCTCGGCGATCTTTGCAACATAGTTATAGTATCTGTGTTACTTATAAAAGCAGAAATGCCAGAAGTTAGATGCAAAAGTTTATGTTTGGATAGTATGTGATACCTATAGGTAGTCGTATTTTTGAAACTTTTATAGGCAGAAAACCGCAATGACTATAATAATAGACGATAAATAAACCTATATATGAATGGTAATGAAGGTTTTTATAGGAAAATTTCTCTAAAAACAGGATTTTAGGACGAAAAAACTTATGAATATGCCTATAAAGTACAAAATTCCTACGGATTTATAGGACAATGCTTCCTGAGACAATTACCAAACTGGAAACTGCCAAACTGGGAATTATCAAACCAGAAATTGCTAAATTAGAAGTCAGAAAAGAAATCAGAAAAAATTTGATGAGATATCTGACAAGATGTTCAATTGAGCATTTAAAGAGAAAGATACTTGCAATGTGTATACATATATGGTAATATTCTTTGTGCGGTAGACAGTTGTTTATCAGAGAAAGACACCAAAGAACAATTGTCTTTGTAAAACGGACAATAGAAAAGGTACAGACGCAGTATGGCAGATAATATTAAGTATTATGTCGTTAAGCAAAAGGCTCTGCCTGAGGTTCTGCTTAAGGTAGCGGAGACGAACAGAATTATTGAAACTGAAAATATATCTGTTGCAGATGCTACAGAGAAAGTTGGAATAAGCAGAAGTTCTTATTACAAGTATAAGGATGATATTTTTCCGTTTAGAGAGAATGTAAAGGGGAAAACCATTACATTTGTATTGTCTATGGACGATGAACCAGGGCTGCTTTCCCTGGTATTGAAGAAGGTTGCAGAATTCAAGGCGAATATTCTTACTATTCATCAGACAATTCCGGTTAATGGTATTGCATCACTGACGCTTAGTGTGGATATTCTTCCGACTACAGGAGATTCTTCAGAAATGATAGAGCAGATAGAAAGACTTAAAGGGGTAAGATATCTTAAGATATTAAGCAGTGATGCATCTATCTGATATATAAGCAATTAAAAGAAAACGGAGGCAGATATGGCAAAGATTGCAGTGTTAGGTTATGGAACAGTAGGATCAGGAGTGGTTGAGGTATTAAATACCAATGGTGCTTCAATTGCAAAAGAGCAGGAGATACTATTGAGGTTAAGAGTGTGCTTGATTTAAGAGATTTTTCCTGGAGATCCAATCCAGGATAAAATCGTTCATGATATAGATCTTATAATTAATGACCCTGAGATAGAGGTTGTTGTTGAGGTTATGGGTGGTGTAGAGCCAGCATTTACATTTGTTAAGAAGGCACTTGAAGCAGGAAAGAGCGTGTGTACATCTAATAAGGCACTTGTTCCGCACATGGTCCTGAGCTTCTTGAGATGGCTAAAGAAAGAAAGGTAACAGATATGCTTCTCCATGTGTATGAGACAGCAAAAGCAGGGGAAGATATTACGGAAGAGATGAAGGCAATCAAGGCAAGATATGATGAGATTATCACAGGGCTTGCACTGAAAGATTTCTCGCTGGATAAGGATTTCGAAGAGATCACAAAGAAGCTGGTCGAGAATCCGCAGGTTGATTATGCAGCGTCCAGAGGAGAATTTCTGAATGGTAAGATTATGGCTGCATATCTTGGTGTTGAATTTATTGATGCCGCAGAGGTGATCTTCTTCAATGCAGAAGGAAATCTCAACAGCTATAAGACAGAGAAGGTTCTTAGTGAGAGATTGTCGAAGGCACCACGTGCCGTTGTTCCCGGATTTTACGGACTTGGCAAAGATGGGAATGTCAAGACATTTTCCCGTGGCGGTTCGGATGTGACAGGATCTATCGTTGCACAGGCAAGTCAGGCAGATGTGTATGAGAACTGGACAGATGTGTCCGGCTTCCTTGTAGCTGACCCACGTATCGTTCGAATCCTGGTGTAAGAAACAGATACTTTGAGGATGCTATTAAGACTATCTATGGAGTATTTGTTCCAGAGGAATAGTTGAGTAGATAAACAGGGGATAAGGGATATGAAAGAGGCAAAGAATGAATTAATGCAGTTTGTCGGCGGCGTAATAATGCTTGTTGTAGGACTGTACATATTGTCACAGAAAGTTATGGTATCATCTTCATATGGGTTCTTCTCATTATGGGGTGGCAGGTTCTCATCAGGTCTTATTATGGTACCATTAATAATTGGAGTTGTATGGATGTTTGCTTCAGGCGGCTCATTTGTATCTAAAGTATTTACCGTACTATCAGTGATACTTATAATTGCGGCAATTGTTGCGTCAACAAGAATCTGGCTTGTAACTATTACAATGTATGAATGGGTTCTTATACTTGTTCTTATATTTGGCGGCGCCGGATTGGTTGCAAAGGTATTGTTTGCTAACAATAAGTCAGAAAAGTCCAAGAAAGATAAGTCAGAGCAGACAGGCGGCAGTTATACATCAAGTGTAGATGATGAACTTGATAAGATGAAAAAGAATATGAAGTAAATTTCATTCCCCGCACATGGAGTGCGGGGGATTCTAACTGCGTTTATGCAACTGTTGATAAACTTTGATGAAATTGATATAATTAAATGTAATATGCGTATGAAAACGGAGGAAGATTAATGGATATCGCAAAGAAGATAGCGGAAGAGCTGGAAATTAAAGTAACACAGGTTGAAGCTGCTGTTAAACTTATAGATGAGGGGTGTACAATCCCTTTTATTGCAAGATACAGAAAGGAAGTTACAGGGGCGTTAAATGATGAACAGCTCCGTAATCTTGATGAGAGATTAAAGTATTTAAGAAATCTTGAAGACAGAAAGACTCAGGTCCTCGCAAGCATTGAAGAACAGGGAAAGCTTACAGAAGAACTTAAGGCTGCTATTACAGCAAAAGAGAGAAACAATGGTTCTTGTAGAAGATCTTTACAGACCATATAAGCAGAAGAGAAGAACAAGAGCAACAATTGCGAAAGAGAAAGGTCTTGAACCACTTGCACAGTTCATATATGCACAGGAAGCTACAGAAGATGTAGAAGTCAAGGCAGCAGAATTTATCAGTGATGAAGAGGGTAAGGAAGTTGTTACAGCACAGGATGCAATAGCAGGTGCATTAGATATAATTGCAGAACAGATATCAGATGTTGCAGATTACAGAACATATATCAGAGACATCACAATGAAAGAAGGAAAGCTTGTTGTAACTGCCAAAGATGAAAAGGCTGAGTCTGTATACGAGAATTATTATGATTATAGCGAGGCACTTTCAACAATTCGGGACACAGAATTCTTGCAATTAACAGAGGAGAGGATGAGAAGTTTCTTACTGTTAAGGTAGAAGCACCGGAAGAGAATATTAAGATATCTCGAGAAGAATATTCTTAAAGACAATGCATTTACAGCAGAATACCTTAAGAACTGCATAGCAGATGCATATGGAAGACTTATTGCACCAGCTATCGAAAGAGAGATAAAAGGCCTTACAGAGACGGCAGAGGATGGGGCAATCAAAGTGTTTGGAAAGAATCTTGAACAGCCTCCTTCAGCCACCTATCGCAGGCAAGGTTGTTCTTGGCTGGGATCCTGCGTTCAGAACAGGCTGCAAGCTTGCAGTTGTAGACCCTACAGGTAAGGTACTTGCAACTCAAAGTTATATACCCTACAGAACCACACAATAAGGTGGCGGAATCTAAGGCTGAGGTTAAGAAGCTTATAGATAAGTACCACGTTAATCTTATTTCGTGTGGTAACGGAACAGCTTCAAGAGAATCAGAGAAGATTATTTCAGATATGATACATGAGATGAATCTTCCTGTTGATTATGTAATCACTAACGAGGCGGGGGCTTCTGTATATTCAGCAAGTAAACTTGCAACAGAGGAATTCCCTGACTTTGATGTGGCACAGAGAAGTGCAGTTTCAATAGCAAGACGAGTTCAGGATCCATTGGCAGAGCTTGTAAAGATTGATCCGAAATCAATCGGAGTAGGTCAGTATCAGCATGATATGAATCAGAAGAAGTTAGAGAACACACTTACAGGAGTTGTTGAGGACAGCGTTAATAAGGTTGGAGTAGACTTAAATACTGCATCGGCCTCACTTCTTGAGTACATTTCAGGTATATCTAAGGCAGTAGCTAAGAATATAGTTGAATACAGAGAGACTAACGGAAGATTCACGAACAGAAAGCGAGCTTTTAAAGGTTGCAAAGCTTGGACCTAAGGCATTTGAACAGTGTGCCGGATTCATGAGAATATCAGGCGGCGATAATCCGTTAGACGCAACAAGCGTACATCCTGAAAGTTATGAGGCAAGCAACAAAGCTTCTTGCACTTTTAGGGTATGATATTAATTCAATAACATCAGGAGAACTTATAGGACTTAAGAGCAAAGTTAAAGATTTTGCCAAGATGGCGGATGAACTTGGAATAGGAACAATGACACTTGAAGATATCGTTAAAGAACTTGAGAAGCCGGGAAGAGACCCAAGAGATGAGATGCCTAAGCCTATATTAAGAAAAAGATGTTCTTGATATGAAGGATTTAACACCGGGCATGATACTTAAGGGAACAGTCAGAAATGTTATTGATTTCGGAGCATTTGTTGATATCGGAGTGCATCAGGACGGACTTGTACACATTTCCCAGATGAGCAGCACAAAGAGAGTTGAGCACCCTCTTGATGTTGTAAGTGTAGGAGATATCGTAGATGTAAGAGTTATAGATGTTGATATCCCTAAGGCAAGAATTTCACTTTCAATGATACTTGATGAAAAAGAGGCAGCTAACAGAAAGTACACTAAGGATAATTCCAATAATAAGAATAACAGAAACAACGGCAAAGGAAACAGACAGGACAGAAAGCCTAAGAAGGAAGGCCTTAACCTTTCAGGTCTTGCTAAGTTCATGCATTAATAGGAGTATTGTATGGAAGATAGAATTGAATTCGACAGCGTAATCACAGAGAAAGCACTTAATGATTTTAAGATGTATCATGTTTTCACAATGTTGGGGAGTGTTCGGATATGTATTTGCAGCATTTGCAATAGTTATGTGCGTGCTTGGGGTAATATTCAAAATGTCTCCTAAATATATAGTTATGATGGGGCTTTTGGAGTATTTTCTTCTTTTATCCAATTGTTAATATGAGGCTTGGAACTAAGAAGCAGATGAAAACAGTTGCAGCATTTAAAGAGCCTATGCATTATAGTGCTGGGGAAGACAAGATAATTGTAAGCCAGGGTGATATGTCAGAAGAACTTGCATGGGAGCAGATATACAAGATAAGATTCACAGGAAGCAATCTTATTCTGTATCTTTCATCTGTCAGAGCCAATGTGCTTACAGTTAACAGTATGGGTGAGGCGGCAGTTCCTTTTGTTAAAATGTGTCAGAAGAAATTAAAGCCTTTTCAGGTTAAGGTTAATATGGATAAGCTTGCTAAGGCTGTGGCTTAAGTAAGCAGATAGGAATAATATGGTTAAAGAAACATTTAACGCTAAAGAAACATTTGAAGCAGGATATGAGATGGGTAAGAAGGCTCTTCCGGGGCAGATATACTGTCTAAATGGAGATTTAGGTGTCGGAAAAACAGTATTTACGCAGGGAATTGCAAAAGGTCTTGGAATAGAAGAGCCTGTCAACAGCCCTACATTTACAATTATTCAGGAATACCATGAAGGCAGACTGCCATTGTATCATTTTGATGTATACAGAATTGGCGATGTTGAAGAGATGGATGAGCTTGGATATGAGGAATATTTCTATTCAGACGGGGTGTGCCTTATTGAATGGAGCACACTTATACAGGAGATAATTCAGATAATGCGATAGAGATAGTTATAGAAAAAGACCTTGAAAAAGGCTTTGATTACAGGAAAATAACTATCGGGCAGGAGGCAGTATGAGAATATTAGCGATAGAAAGTTCAGCAGTTACAGCATCAGTTGCGATTCTTGAAGATGATACACTTGTTGCTGAATACACAATTAATCATAAGATGACACATTCACAGACACTTCTTCCAATGATAGATGAGATATTTTCAATGGTTCAGTTAAAGCCTGATGATGTTGATGTAATAGCAGTATCAAAAGGACCGGGTTCGTTCACGGGCTTAAGAATTGGTGCAGCTACAGGCAAGGGAATTGCACTTGCGCTTGACAAAAAGATGGTGGCAGTTCCGACACTTGCAGCAATGGCATATAATTTATATGGAGACAGTAGATACATATGCCCTGTAATGGACGCAAGAAGAAAGCATCTGTACAGTGGAATATATACATTTGACGGTGACAGGCTTATTACAGTAAGAGATGTTAATCTTGAGTCATATGATGAGCTTGCAGAAGAACTTGCGGGACTAGATGGACAGGTTGTATTAGTAGGTGATGGTGTGGATGTCGCAGGTGACGTCCTTAAAGAGCAGCTTGGTGACAAATGTGTTCTTGCACCGGCTCATATCAAGACACAGAGAGCCGGTTCAGTAGCACTTTTAGCAAAAGCAGATGGCAGATAATGGCGAATATACAGATGCTGATGAGTTAAAGCCTGATTATCTGCGTCCTTCACAGGCAGAAAGAGAGAAAGTACAGCATGAGTCTTAAATATGTGATAAGACCGATGACGGAAGATGATACATTTGCAGTGGAACTGATAGAACAGGTAATATTCTCGCTTCCATGGTCGCAGAAATCATTTGCAGATGCGTGCAGGAATCAGGACAATGTGTATCTGGTATGCGAGGCAGACGGAGTAATAGCAGGATATTGTGGTATGTGGACTGTGCTTGGAGAAGGCAATATAACCAACATGGCAGTATCACCGGATTACAGGCGGTGCGGCATAGCACAGAGGCTTATGCAGTCGATGGAAAATTATGGTGATGACAAGAATGTTACATCATATTTCCTTGAAGTCAGACAGAGCAATCTGCCAGCAATAGCCCTTTATGAAAAAATGGGGTATAAGAATATAGGAATAAGAAAAAAATTTTATGAAAAACCGGTTGAGGACGCAGTTATAATGTCTAAAAATATTGGGTGAAATAATAGACTGCATAATATATATTGATGTATAATAACAGAAGGAGGTGCGATTAATGCTTGATGTATGTTTACTGGGAACCAGTGGCATGCTTCCCCTGCCGGGAAGATGGCTGACATCGCTTATGACACGTTACAACAAGCAGCCTGATGATAGATTGCGGAGAGGGAACACAGATAGCTGTTAAGCAGAAAGGATGGAGTTTTAATCCTATAGATGTTATCTGCTTCACGCATTATCATGCTGATCATATAAGTGGTTTGCCGGGGCTTTTGCTCACAATAGGTAATTCTGACAGAAAAAGCCCTTAACTCTTGTAGGACCCAAGGGGCTTGGCAGGGGTAGTTTCTTCGCTCAGGGTAATCGCACCAGAGCTGCCATTTGAACTTAAGCTGATAGAACTTACGAATCAGCAGGAGCATTTGTCAATATGCGGATATGAGATAGATGCATTCAGGGTTAATCATGCTGTTATATGTTATGGGTATTCGATTAGTATTCCAAGAATAGGCAAGTTTGATGTAGAGAAGGCGAAAAGAACTTGGTATTCCGTGTAGCATGTGGAATAAACTGCAGCATGGAACAGCGGTTACAATAGATGATAAAGAATATACGCCGGATATGGTTATGGGGGCGGCAAGAAAAGGGCTTAAAGTAACATATTGTACAGATAGCAGGCCTGTTCAGATTATATCAGATAATGCTAAGGAATCAGATCTTTTCATATGTGAGGGTATGTATGGAGAGGATGGTAAGGAAGCTAAGGCAAAAGGAATATAAGCATATGACCTTTACAGAAGCGGCACAGCTTGCAAAGAATGCGGATGTCAGGGAAATGTGGCTGACACATTATAGTCCTTCGCTTGTAAGACCTCAGGATTATGTTGATAAGGCAAGAAAGATATTCCCTGCTACAATAGCAGCTAATGATGGAAGAACAGTTGAGTTGAAGTTTGACGATGAGGGGTAGATTATGAAGAAATACGGAAGGACGATAATTGTAATAGCAGTATTGGTTTGCGTTGGGACTGGGGTATTACTATTACCTTGCTAATAAGGATACAGGGAAAGATGCTACTGATATTGCGGCAGATACCAGTGAGGTTTCTGTGCTTATTTCAAAAGATATTATGGCTAATTATCCGGAATCACCTAAGGATGTAGTCAATCTGTATGCAAGAATAACGAAGGCATATTATGATACATCACTTACTGATGAACAGATTGAAGCATTAGGAAAGCAGGCACGTCTGATGTTTGATGATGAATTAAAGAATACGCAGACAGATGCGGATTTCTATGAGAAACTCAAAGGAAGATATAGGCAATTATAATTCAACCAAAACACGTATAAGTTCATATGTTATACAGAGTGCTACCAAGACTAAATATTCAACATTTAAAGACAGGCAGTATGCATCAATCGCATTAGTGTATTATCTGAGACAGGGTGACAAGCTTATAGATTCACCAACAAAATTCACCTTAAGAAAAGATGATGATGGACACTGGAAGATTCTTTTCTGGGAGCTAACTAAAATAGACAGCGATACAGAATAATAGGAGATATAAAATGAGCGAAAAAGATGATGTTCTTATTCTTGCAATAGAAAGTTCATGTGACGAGACAGCAGCAGCAGTAGTAAAGAATGGAAGAGAGGTATTGTCAAATGTGATTAATACCCAGATAGCCATACATACAGAGTATGGTGGTGTAGTTCCTGAAATTGCGTCAAGAAAACATATAGAAAATATTAATCCTGTAATAAGGAAAGCACTTGAAGATGCGGGAGTAACACTTGATGATATAGATGCAATAGGTGTTACATATGGTCCTGGGCTTGTGGGAGCACTTCTTGTCGGAGTTGCGGAGGCTAAAGCAATAGCATTTGCAAAGAATAAAACCATTAGTAGGGGTACATCACATAGAAGGTCATATTAGTGCCAACTATGTTGAGAATAAAGAACTCGAACCTCCTTTTGTTGCGCTTGTTGTTTCGGGAGGACATACACACACCTTGTTAAGGTCAACGACTATGGCGAGTATGAAATAGTTGGAAGAACAAGAGATGATGCAAGCAGGAGAAGCATTTGACAAGGTTGCAAGGGCAATAGGATTGGGATATCCGGGAGGACCTAAGATAGATAAGCTTGCAAAGGAAGGTAATCCGGATGCAATAAATTTCCAAGAGCACATGTTGATGATGCTCCTTATGATTTTTCGTTTAGTGGAATAAAATCAGCAGTACTTAATTATATTAATTCTGCCAATATGCAGGGAAAAGAGATAAACAGGGCTGATGTAGCAGCGTCATTCCAGAAAGGCGGTAGTAGATGCTCTTGTTTCACGGGCAGTAAGGCTGGCAAAAGAATGTGGAATGGATAAGCTTGCAATAGCTGGAGGAGTTGCGTCTAATTCAGCGCTTCGGGCAGCAATACAGGAAGAGTGTACAAAGAATAACATCAGATTCTATTCGCCATCACCTATATTATGTACAGATAACGCAGCTATGATAGGAGCGGCGGCATATTATGAATATATTAAAGGAGTTCGTCATGGCTATGATTTAAACGCTATCCCGAACCTTAAATTAGGAGAACGCATATAATGAATACGGCTATAGTTCTTGCGGGTGGAAGTGGCAGGAGAATGAATAGTGATATTCCAAAGCAATATATGATGCTTAAAGGAAAACCAGTAATATACTATTCACTGAAAGCATTTCAGGATAACCTGCATATAGATGATATAATACTGGTAACATCTGATCATTACATAGAATATGTAAAAAAATATTTTAGATGATACACTTGATAAGGTTTCAAAAGTTATACAGGGCGGCGTGGAACGATATGATTCAGTATGGGAAGGATTGAAATGTATCAAGGAATCCGGATATGTATTCATACATGATGGTGCAAGACCGTGTATAAGCCAGAAGCTTATTAACGATTGCTATGAAGCTGTTGTTGAAGATGGGGCATGTATAGCAAAGCAGTACCTGTTAAAGATACTATTAAGATAGCAGATTCAGAAGGCTATGCAGCAAAAACACCGGACAGGAATACATTGTGGCAGATTCAGACACCACAAGTATTTGAGTATGATATAATAAAATCTGCATATAGTAGTCTGTATAGAAGTGGCAGATTTAATGGGGTAACAGATGATGCGATGGTACTTGAAAGATTTGGGAACATCATATAAAACTGGTGTACAGTGATTATAGAAATATTAAGATCACAACACCAGAAGATATGAACACAGCAGAAATGTTTATAGAGAATATATTTTAATAAATAATTATATTAGATGCAGTATAAAGGAGACAGGTATGAGTGGTTTTTCAGTTAAAAGAGTTAATGTTGTTGGTGCATTTGCATCATTATGGGCGTTTATATTTGCATTTTTTCCGTTTTATAGAATAGAACCGATGGAAGTACTTATACAGCAGGCAGGGAAGCAGGCTGAATCATATGCTTTAACTAAAAATCTGGTGTCATATAATTTTTTGGTGTATTGTGCCTTATGTTGTCTATAGTTGCATTTGGATTATACATATGGAATAGTTCACAGCTTGTAAGAGCTGCTGCGATAATAGTTTCGGTAGTAGATTTTATAAGCCTTATGCTTGCGCTTATAGTGGGCAATTCTAATATAAAAAGATATCAAATCAATAATTACATATGCTGTCCCAGTACAGTTCTTGGCTCTTGGAATGAAGACCAGTATGTTTGTAAAGACATCCGTAGCATATGGATTTGTGCTTGAACTGATAATGGTGGAATACTTATTGCGTTTACTGCGATTAATGAAGCCCTTATGGGCCCCGACACCTAGTATTCATCGTTTACGGCGTGGACTACCAGGGTATCTAATCCTGTTTGCTCCCCACGCTTTCGAGCCTCAGTGTCGGTTACAGTCCAGTGAGCCGCGCTTCGCCACTGGTGTTCCTCTAATATCTACGCATTTCACCGCTACACTACGAATTCCACTCACCCCTCCTGCACTCTAGCCGAACAGTTTCAAAAGCAGTTCCGGGGTTGAAAAAAAATTTTAAAAAACTTTGACTTGCATGTTGACCAACTCCCTTTACGCAGTAAATGATAATACGTAATCGTCGCTTTGCGACTTCTTAGTCAATATCTTCCCTGCTGATAGAGCTATTACATAACGAATTACTTCTTCACTCACCCGTGGTCATATCAGGTTTCCTCCGGCAATCTAGGAGTCTGGGCCGTGTCTTGTCCCTTCACGGTCACCCTCTCAGGTCGGCTGGGTTCGCCTGGTGGGCTGTTATCTCAAGCTAATCAGACGCGGGTCCATCTTATACCACCGGATGTTTTTCACACCATGTCATGCAACATTGTGCGCTTATGCGGTATTACCAGTCGTTTCCAACTGTTATCCCCCAGTACAAGGCAGGTTACCCACGCGTTACTCACCCGTCCGCCACTCAGTCATAAAGAACTTCAAACCGAAGTAATCTGTTCTAAATGCTTCGTTCGACTTGCATGTGTTAAGCACGCCGCCAGCGTTCATCCTGAGCCAGGATCAAACTCTCATAAAAAGTTTGCCTCGTCAGTTATAAACTAACTAGCTTAAATAGTTTTACCAAAACTTACTGTTTAGGTTCGTGTATCTTTCGATACTCGCAAGATTCATTAATGAATCATTTTAAAATTCTCAAAGAATTTCAAGGTTGTCTTTCTATTCAGTTATCAAAG
>VOFE01002025.1_pt1 | contig 29565 bp, 32 predicted proteins | sample 5384071 | NCBI WGS metagenome assembly VOFE01 (sample SAMN12384724, study PRJNA508395) | human gut metagenome | isolation source: healthy gut D | host: Homo sapiens
AAAAAAGAGAGGTGTGCCGATAACGGTTACACCTCTCTTCGCTTTAACTCTAATTTGTTTAAACGTTTCGCATATTTCTATTTTAGTTTTGATATATCTACTTATTTGCTTTTTCCTGCTTGTTTATTTATATTTGTTTTATCTGCGTCCACCGAAAGAGCCGCCACTATGATTGGATGAGCCTCCACGGTTACCGCCGAAAGATCCGCCTCTGCTTGAGTTGCCGAAAGAACGGTTAGAACTGCCGGAACTGTTGCCGAAAGAGCGGCTTGGACTGCTTGAACTACTTCCGAATGAGCGGTTGTAATCTCTTGCACCGCTTCCGAAAGAGCGGTTAGGAGTGCTCGAAGGTGTTCCGAAAAAAGAACGGTTGTTGTCTCTTGAACTGTTGCCGAAAGAGCGGTTAGGTGTGCTTTGATGGATTACCGAATGTACGGTTGTTGTTTCTTGAAGCATTACCGAATGAGCGGTTGTTTCCCGTCTGGCGATCGCGTGTCACGGTGGTGCGTGTGCTGCTTTGGCGTGTCATGTTGCCGAAACTCTGTCCTCGTCCGTAGTCTCCACGGTTGAATCCGTCTCTCATTCCCATTCTTGGTCCGCCATCAGGATGTGGTCTGCCATAAGTGCGTCCGCTGTACCAGCTTCTTCCTCCGTTCCTGTGCCAGCTGTGTCCGCCTCTGTATACGGTGTAGAAGTGAGGGCGTCCGAAGAAGAAGTAGTCTCGGCGAGGGTATCTTGCGTAGATGCCGAAATGCCAGTAGCCTCCGTTCCAGTAGAGTGGGCGATAGAAGTAAGTGGCATTCAGGAAGGCTCTGTATTGCCAGTCGAGGAGAATGTAGCTCAAGTCGGCGTTGCGCTGTCTCCAGTATGCTCCATACAGGTCGTCGTAAGTGTTTACCCCCATGAGGTAATCCAGGTTCACTTCGTATGCAGCCTCATATTGGTCGTCGGTAAGATTCAACTCGTATGCCATCTTATCGGTCAGAAAGAGAGCCTGCTGGCAAGCCTGCTCGTAACTCATGGCCGATGCGGTAGAAACTGTCATTGTGAACAGTGTCACCATAGCTAATATAAACTTCTTCATAATCGTATCGTTTTAAAGAGTTGTTGTTTCTTGTTCTTTTTTTTGTTTTACGTTGCAAAGATAGGTCAAAATGCTGGTCGAAGAAAAGGTTTTTCCCTAAATGGGCAGGGGAAAATCCCTAAACCACCGTCTTATGGCATAAAAATGGGGCAGAAATCAATGAAAACTTGCCTTTTGCTTGGCTGAAAGTAAACTTTTTCCTAATTTTGCAAAACATATTAATCTTTACCCGATTTTAGATATCTCAAGAGGATGAATAAAATACACCTTATTATATTAGCGGCAGCTGCGATGCTGCCTCTTTCGGTTCGTGCTCAGTATGCCTGGCAGGATGGTGCCGAGGCGGGAAAGCTCGACCTTGGCAAAGACCTTCGTTATCAAGTCGAGATGCAGGGGTCTTTCTCGCATGGCAAGACGCCGTTGTGGCTCAATGCCAACAAGTATGGCCTCTCTTCGCTTTCGTCGACCAATGGTTATCTGCGAGGCAGTCTTGTTCGCCCCTTGTCTCTCGACTCTGCACGCCGATGGGGAATAGGGTATGGTGCCGATGTGGCTGTTCCGCTTCATTACACCAGTCATGTGGTGGTGCAGCAAGCCTTTGTTGAGGCTCGCTGGCTGCATGGTGTACTGAGTGTGGGAGCCAAGGAATATCCTTTGGAACTGAAGAACCAGACCTTGAGCAGCGGCAGTCAGACATTGGGTATCAACGCCCGTCCTGTGCCACAGGTCCGGTTGGCATTGCCCGAATATTGGACTATTCCTGCCTTCGGACGCTGGTTACAGTTGAAGGGACATGTGGCCTTTGGTATGATGACCGACGACAACTGGCAGAAAGACTTCACCCAGCGTCGCACCAAGTATGCCGAGCATGTACTCTATCACAGTAAGGCTGGTTTCCTGCGTATCGGCAACGAGGATCGTTTCTGTCCCCTGGAGCCTTGAGCTGGGGTTAGAGATGGCTGCCGAGTTTGGTGGCAATGTCTATCGGCGTGGAGCCAATGGCGAGATGGTGCAGATACCTACGGGCAAGGGCTTTAAGGATTTCCTTCATGCCTTCATACCCAGTGGTGCTGATGCCACTGATGGAGCCTATGCCAATGTGGAGGGAAACCATTTGGGCAGCTGGCTGATGCGTTTCAACTACAATGCCGACACCGGCATATCGGTGTTTATGCCGATCATTTCTTCGAGGACCACAGTCAGATGTTTTTCCTCGACTACGACGGTTATGGCGAGGGTGAGGAATGGCAGGACCGCAAGAAGAACAGATACTACCGTTATAAGTTGAAGGACATCATGCTGGGTGCCGAACTGAATCTTCCTCACGGCACATGGCTTCGCAATGTGGTGTTCGAGTATCTCTATACCAAGTATCAGAGCGGACCTTTCAATCACGACCATACGATGAACATTCCCGACCACCTGGCAGGAATGGACGACTATTATAATCACGGCAACTATCCAGGCTGGCAGCATTGGGGACAGGTAATGGGCAATCCGCTCTACCGTTCGCCAATCTATAATGAGAATGGCGACCTCTATGTGCACGACAACCGCTTCGTAGCCTTCCATCTTGGTTTCGACGGACAGCCAACTTCCCGTCTGGGTTATCGCGTGCTGGCCACCTACCAGAAAGGCTGGGGAACCTATCAGGAGCCCCTTCACCAAGCCCCATCACAATGTGAGCTTCCTTGCCGAGGCCAACTATCGTTTTGCTCATGGCTGGCATGCCAAGGGCGGTTATGCCATGGACTTCGGCAGCGATCAGATGTTGGGTCATAATGCAGGTTTCCAGCTCACCGTGGGCAAGTCGGGCATACTGGATTTTGGTAAAAAGAAGAAGTAACGAATGGATAGAAATAACAGCATGACAAAGAACAATCAAAAACAAAATATGAAGTCGAATACGCTACGACAGCATCCTATTGCTGCTCTTGGTGTGGCAGCAGTGGCAGGACTGCTGATGGCGTTGGGCTCACTTTCCTCATGTACTCTCGAGTCGAGTGACAATGGCGATCTTGATGGCTATTGGCACCTTGAGAGCATTGATACCTTGGCAACTGGCAAGACGGGCGATTATTCCAACCGTCGTTTCTTCTGGGGCATAGAGCACCGGCTCATCAGTGTGTCTGATATCGACCGCGAAGGAAGACTGGGTTATTATTTCCGTTTTTGAGCAGACTGGCGACAGCCTTTTTCTTGGGCAAGGCCTATAAGAACAACTGGCACCAGGACAATGGCGAGGATGGTGGCGATATTCCCGTCGACGATGTAGAGCCTTTGCGCTATTATGGTGTCAACGAGTTGGAGGAGCATTTTGCCAAAGAGGCTCTTAGTGGAAGCAGAATGATACTTCGCTCCAAGACCCTCCGTCTGAAGTTCAAGAAGTTCTAATCATTGAATTTTTGCTGGTTTATAAAGTAATAGTTTTTTTTAGCCTTTGAAAGTTCTGTTCAGAGCCTTTGAAAGTTCTGTTCAGAGCCTTTGAATGTCCGTTCAGAGCCTTTGAATGTCCGTTCAAAGCCTTTGAACAGAGATTTAATGCCTTTTGAACAGAGATTTAATGCCTTTTGAATGGAAATTTACAACAAGAGGAAAAACAATTTATAACTTACAGAAAACAATTCGAACTGTACGGTTGAAATTACCCAATACGCCCTTTACCTTTCCCTTCGGCCGGTGACCGTTGGTTCGGGGCGTGCTGTTGGAGAGCTTTTGAATCTTCTGGGCGTGCCAACAGTATAGGTCGAAACATATAGTATTCAAGTAATTACTCATTACTGTTTGGGGAACAGAGTTGTTGCCTTTGATCCTGAGCCAAAGGTGGCTGTGGTTCGTTGTAATGGTACTTGCGAGAATCGTCCTCGCATTGCCGAGTATGATGGTTTGCACACTTGTGCAGCTATGAATTCATGTGGCGCTGGCGAAACAGGCTGCGGGTTCGGCTGTCTGGGTTGTGGCGATTGCGTGGCTGCCTGCCAGTTTGGCGCAATCTCTATCAATCCTGAAACTGGCATTCTGAGGTTGATGAAGAGAAGTGTACGGGTTGTGGTGCTTGCGCCAACGCTTGTCCACGTCATATCATCGAGCTCCGCAAGAAGGGTCCTAAGGGCCGTAGAGTTTACGTTCAGTGCGTAAACCACGACAAGGGTGCTGTTGCCAAGAAGGCTTGTAGCGTTGCTTGCATCGGATGCGGTAAATGTCAGAAGATCTGCAAGTTTGATGCTATCACCATCGAAAACAATGTGGCTTATGTTGACTTCAATAAGTGCCGCATGTGTACCAAGTGTGTTGATGAATGCCCAACAGGTGCTCTCGTAAAAGTAAATTTCCCAGTTAAGAAAAAGGAGGAATAATCATGAATTTGAGAACTTTTAGAATTGGTGGAGTTCACCCAGAAGAGAATAAGATTACTGCCGAGATGGCTACTCAGGTAGCTCCTCTCCCTAAGCAGGCTATTTTCCCACTTGGTCAGCACATCGGTGCTCCTGCCAAGCCTGTAGTTGCCAAGGGCGACAAGGTGAAGGTGGGTACACTCATTGCTGAGGCTGGTGGCTTTGTGAGTGCTCCTATTTACAGTTCCGTATCAGGAACTGTGTTCAAGGTAGATACATCTATTGATGCTACCGGTTATCGCAAGCCTTGCATTATCATTAATGTAGAAGGCGATGAGTGGGAGGAGAGTATCGACCGCTCTGATAAACTCGAGACGCTTGAGGCTCATACTGAGCTTACTCCAGAGGAAATCGTAAACCGCATCAAGGAAGCGGGTGTCACTGGTATGGGTGGTGCCGGTTTTCCTACCTTCATCAAGCTTTGTCCTCCTCCAGGAGCCAAGGCTGAGTGCGTCATCATCAACGGTGTAGAGTGCGAGCCTTATATCACAGCCGACTATCGTCTGATGATGGAGCATGCCGATGAGATTCTCGTTGGCTTGAACCTTCTGATGAAGGCGGCTAAGGTGGAGAAGGGCTACATCGGTATCGAGGACAACAAGCCAGCTGCCATCAAGCTCTTCGAGGAAAAGACAGCCAATGACTCCCGTATCGAGATTGTTCCTCTGGCTAAGAAGTATCCTCAGGGTGGTGAGAAACAGTTGGTGGATGCTGTTATCCGCCGTCAGGTTCCTGCTCCTCCAGCTATCCCTGTCAACGTTGGAGCAATTGTTCAGAATGTAGGTACTGCCTTTGCTGTTTATCAGGCAGTTATGAAGAATAAACCTCTCTTCGAGCGCTATACTACCGTAACCGGCAAGCAGGTGAAGAACCCGGGCAACTTCCTCGTGCGTATGGGAACTCCATTCTCTCAGATGATAGAGAATTGCGGCGGTTTGCCTGAGGGCGACAACAAGGTATTGGCTGGTGGTCCGATGATGGGTAAGGCTGTAATCAGTCTCGATGTACCGGTAACCAAGGGTACCAACTCAATCACCGTATTGACCGATGCTGATGCTCATCGCAAGAAGGCTCAGCCCTGTATCCGCTGTGCCAAGTGTGTGGATGCCTGCCCAATGGGCCTGGAGCCATACTTGCTAGCTACCTTGAGCGTAGTGAAGGATTATGAGCGCCTGGAGGCAGAGGAGATAACATCCTGCATTGCCTGCGGTTCATGCCAGTTCACCTGTCCTTCACATCGTCCTATCCTCGATAATATTATCAATGGTAAGGGTGCGGTAATGGGCATTATCAGAGCTCGCAACGCTAAGAAGTAAGCGTTCACGTCAAGAATGAATTTCATTTAAGAAAGAATTTAAAAGATAAAATGGGAAAATTAATCGTTTCATTATCGCCACATGCTCATGGAAATGAGAGCGTAGAGAAGAACATGTACGGAGTGATTATCGCTCTCGTGCCTGCCATCCTCGCATCTTTCTATTTCTTCGGCTTGGGTTCAGCAGTTGTTCTGCTCACCTCTGTGGCAGCCTGCGTCTTCTTTGAGTGGGCAATTACAAAATATCTCCCTGAAGGAGGAGACCAGCTTGCTCGATGGTTCTGCCATCATCACCGGTCTCTTGCTCGGCATGAACTTGCCAAGTAACCTTCCTCTCTGGATCATCATCATCGGTGCCCTGTTTGCCATCGGTGTAGGTAAGATGAGCTTCGGCGGTTTGGGTAACAATCCTTTCAATCCCGCTTTGGTAGGCCGTTGCTTCCTGCTCGTCAGCTTCCCTGCCCAGATGACTTCATGGCCAGTGGCTGGACAGATGCTCAGCTATACCGATGCTACAACGGGTGCTACTCCGCTGGCTATCATGAAGACCGCCATCAAGACGGGCGATGCTTCTGTTCTCAACCAGTTGCCTGATGCGATGAGCATGCTCTTCGGTGCTACAGGCGATACTTTCGGTGCCGGTACTACCGGTGAGGTTTGTGCATTCGCCCTCTTGCTCGGTTTGGCTTACATGCTCTGGAAGAAGGTCATTACCTGGCATATTCCAGTCAGCATCATCGCTACCGTATTCGTTTTCAGTGGTTTGATGCATTTGGCTAATCCTGTTTATGCCAATCCTCTGGCTGTCGTCTTCAGTGGTGGTCTGATGCTCGGTGCCATCTTCATGGCTACTGATTATGTAACCTCTCCGATGACCCACAAGGGCATGCTCATCTACGGTGTATGCATCGGTCTGCTGACCGTCATCATCCGTAACTGGGGTAGCTATCCGGAAGGTATGTCGTTCGCCATTCTCATCATGAATGCGTTCACACCTCTTATTAACACATACATTAAACCAAAGCGCTTCGGTGAGAAGCCTGCTAAGAAATAAGGAGGACAGAGACATGCAGAAATTAGAATCATCATTAAAGAACATGGTTTTGGTGCTCGTAGGCGTAGCGCTCATCGTAGGTGCTGTTCTTGCATATATCAATCATCTTACATCTGGTCCTATCGCCGAGAAGGCTGCACAGAGTCTGGCTGCCGGTATCAAGAGCGTGATGGGTACAGAAGAACTCCAGGTGGCTGAGCCTGAAGAGGTGAAGCAGGAGTTTGGCGGTAAGGAATTCTCTTTCATCATCCACAAGTGCTCAGACAAGAGCGGCAAGCAGCTGGGTGCTGCCGTAGAGAGTACTACCGGTGGTTTCGGTGGCGATCTGAAGGTGCTCGTAGGTTTCGATACCGAGGGCAAGATTATGGGTTATACCGTACTTCAGGCTTCAGAGACTCCGGGTTTGGGTGCCAAGGCTGCCACCTGGTTTCAGAAAGACGGAAAGGGTAGCATCATTGGTATGACTCCAAAGGATGGCGACCTCCACGTGTGCAAGGACGATAAGAGCGGCAATGCAGTAGACGCCATCACCGCTTCTACCATTACCAGCCGCGCCTTCCTCAAGGCTATCAACCAGGCTTATGCCGTTTATGCCAAGAAGGATGTTGACGGCGAGAGCGGTGCATCTCAGAAAGCAGATGCAGAGAGTGGTGTATCTAAAGTTGAACATAACGAAAAGAAAGGATAAACCGATATGAGTAATGTTAAGATTTTGATGAACGGACTCATCAAGGAGAATCCAACCTTCGTGTTGCTCCTCGGTATGTGTCCTACTTTGGCTACAACAACCAGCGCCATCAACGGTCTCTCCATGGGATTGGCTACCATGGCGGTGCTGATTTGTACCAACTTTGTTATTTCCTGTATCAAGAAGATTACCCCGGATATGGTTCGCATCCCTGTTTTCATCGTAGTGATAGCAGCCTTCGTAACCATCCTGCAGATGTTGATGAGCGCCTATGCTCCCGACAGCATCAATCAGGCGCTGGGTATTTATATTCCGCTGATTGTAGTAAACTGTATCATCCTGGGTAGAGCAGAGAGCTTTGCTGCCAAGAATTCGCCTATTGCCAGCCTCTTCGATGGCATTGGTTGCGGTTTGGGTTTCACCCTCGGTTTGACCATCCTGGGTAGTGCCCGCGAGATACTCGGTGCAGGTAGTGTATTCGGTATCACTCTGTTGCCGGAGACTACCAACATACTGATGTTCATCCTGCCTCCTGGAGCTTTCCTCACCTTAGGTTACATCATTGCTATATTTAATAAGGTGAAGAAGTAAGCGTAGGCATCGCTTCAAATCAATGAAATAAAATAGAAATTATGGAATATTTATTGATATTTATCTCTGCGATATTCGTCAACAACATCGTCTTGTCGCAGTTCCTCGGTATCTGTCCGTTCCTGGGCGTATCGAAGAAAGTTGATACAGCCATCGGTATGGGTGGTGCCATCGCTTTTGTCTTGACCCTGGCAACCATCATTACCTGGTGTGTTCAGAAGTATGTACTCGATCCGTTCGGATTGCAATATCTCCAGACCCTGGCGTTCATCCTCGTGATTGCAGCCTTGGTTCAGATGGTAGAGATTATCCTGAAGAAGGTTTCTCCTGCACTTTATCAGGCGCTCGGTATCTTCCTGCCTCTGATTACTACCAACTGTGCCGTGCTGGGTGTAGCCATCCTGGTTATCCAGAAGGATTATAATCTGCTTGAGAGCGTGGTTTACGCTTTTTTGCTTATCTTGCCAATGACAAGAAAGATGAGTTGGAATCTTTTTTTTAATCGACAGTCTTTTGCCACCTCTTAATGTGGAGAGCAGTAAGGCCGCAACTTTACAAAGAGTGCATGAACTGAGATGTGATAAGTAAGAAGTAAACAGTTCCTGTTATGGCAAGACAAATAGATGGCATTCGTCGAATGTTGCTTATCATCAATAAGATTTATGCAACCAATGGTCAGTATGGGGACAGCTGTGTTTCCGTACATGAACTATTGAGTTATATTAATGACCATGTGGATGTTCCTATCTCAGAAAGAACTCTGCAAAGAGACATCAATGACATAGAAATGCTGTTTCATATAGAAATTTCCTTTGATAGGGCAACGAATAGTTATCGCATCAATGAGAGGTTTTCGAGCAGGGAGGATAGGCTTTCTGAAATGCTCCTTAACTTCGAATTGCTCAATGCCGTGGATGAAAGTCCTAACATGAGGTCGTATATTTTGCCAGAGCATCATCGGGCTGTCTTCAGCAAGTATATGCCTCAACTGATGTATGCGGTGAGGAATCAGCATACCATCTCTTTCCAATATGTCCTTTATCGACATGGAGGTGAGGTGATAACGAAAGAGAATATCTTGCCTCATTATATCAAGGAATCTAACCAACTGTGGTATGTTTTGGCTTATGATGCAGATGGATATCAGCTAAAGGCATATGGCATTGATAGAATCCGCAATCTGGTGGTGCATGATACCCTGTTTGAACGAAACGTAGATATTGATGTGAATGGGATGTATCGTGATTGTTATGGCATTTGGAATGATGAGAGTTTGCCCGTAGAGGAGGTTATCTTGCAATATGATAATAGGGATGGCTATTTCTTGAAGGCAATGCCGCTGCATCATACTCAGAGGGTTTTAGTGGATGATGGTAAAGTGTTCAAGATTTCTGTGCATGTCAAGATTACCAACGACTTTGTGATGGCATTGTTGTCTCGAAGCCGTTCTTTGGAAGTGATTGCGCCGATGCATCTCAGAAAACGAATGATGGATGTTTATAGGGAGGCTTTGGTAAGAAATTCTGTACCAAATGATATGTTTAATAATAATAATGTAGAATCGAATAAATAGTATTGTTGCTTATGGATTACTTTTTATGTTGATATAGAAACGGAACTGGGGGAGATGTTGACCTATTATGTCGCGGCGATGGATGAGGCTCAAGCCGAGGATTTTGCTACTGCTGCATTCGAGAATGGGGAAATAGAATGTATGGGGATACAAATCGTAAGCATTTATGCTCATAGGGCATAAATTTGACCATTCGGGTATTTTTCCTGCCTCTTATCACAACCAACTGTGCCGTGCAGGGTATCGCCATTGTCATGGTAACAGCAGCTCTCCTGAGTCTTGCCTTCATGGGTTTCTCGGGTGTAGACGGTGGCTTGAGAGCCTTGTTCGGTCTCGAGTAAAGCAACGGTAAGTTCCGAACTCAGCGAAAGTTGATATATTAAGTCCCACAGTGTAGTCGTAAGGCTACTCTGTGGGGCTTTTTTGAGTATTCATTTATAACCTTCAACCAGATGCAGCCGGTGGAGAGAAACGGCAGAAGCATGAGGTCTTGCCGATGTGGAAAGTGGATATATAAAGAAAATTCGTCCCCGATAGTTCTGTAAGTAGAACTGTCGGGGGCGAAATTGTTAGAAAAAAGATATAGAAATGTTAGTTGCCGATATTATCTTATGTATTTAATTTCTTTTTTTTGATATCTTTAGCTCAGTGCCATCCATATATTCAATAGTGACACTTGTCATGACAAGTTTTTAGCTGTCCAATTGTAAATGATGCAGTCCCAACAACCGCCACCTGTTTTTCCGTGTCTAATAGGTCCAGTATCTTTCCCGCTAAAGGATACGTTACCGCCGATTTCGTTCTCTACAATGTCACCAACGGCATTTTTTGCATAACCTTCCCAAATGAAATATTTAATAGTTTTGTTTGACAAGTTTTTGTAATATATGATAGCATCAACACCAGCAGCGCTGTTTGGTGAAGAAAGACGAGCTGTCGTAATGTGTACAGAATGTCTTAAAAATCGATTCTTTTTAGCCTTTCTAATACTGTCAGCACTTGCTTTAGCGCTATCAGCTTTTGCTTGTATAATACTATCTTTTTTCTTGTAGTAAATTTAAAGAATCTACAACTTCATAATTATTATCCGTTTTGTTAGTGTTCTTTTTTGTCATCTTGTAGGTTATGCTTCCAAACAAGAGAAGATATGAAACAAGCAATAAGGATAAGACCTATTGCTATCATGATCTTGTCCGTTGTCGTATTTTTTTATTTTGGGACAAGTTTTGAGGAGAATCAGCTTTCTTTTTAACCACTTGTGTAGAGTCGTAAAATGGTTCCGGTTCCTCCTCTTGGCTTTCCTCTAATTCTTCAGAATGAAAAACTTGCTTTTCAGGCTGTTGCTGTTCTTGCGAAAGCTTCTTTTGTTTCTCTTTTTTCCATTGGAGAAACTCTTCAAATTCTTTCTTTTCGTCTTCTGTCATAATGATAAGTTGGTTTCTAATTAATAATTTCTGCTTATGTATTAATCGCACCCAACTATCAATCCGCAAAACGCAACAGGGTATAAAAAAGGCGTGATGCCTCTTATCGCGTTTAGCACGGGGGCGGCCTCGGAATGGAGCCCCGGAAAATTCTAAGAATGCACCACGCCTATAGCGTGTGCATCGCTTATCGAATTTTCCAGAGGCTATTATACGAGCCACCTGTCACATATTATTTTCGTGCTTTTTATTCCAAATAGAGTTTCGAGGCTCTTGGCTAAACGCGAAATAATAGCGAATGCATGATTTCATCCCATCTCACATTTTCATGCTTCTTCAATTTCAGGCGATATTTGGTGACGCTTACCACCCAATATGCCAGTATGGCAAGATTGAGATGAGACTTGATTCCATTGTCGCTCTTATGATAGACAGGACGGATATCCAAGTCTGTCTTCAACACATGGAAAGTCTCCTCTACGGTTCTGATAACATTATAAAATTTCCAGATGTTCAATTCCTGGCTTTCATCAAGGCTCGTCAACAAGATATATTTTCCATAGAACTTTCTTCTCTGTGCAGCCTTGTCCTCTCTACATTCCCAGGTCATGGAAGTAGCAACCTCGTTCTTTCCTGTACCCTCATAGGTAAATGTCTCGTTGTATGACAGGCGAATGGCTCCATACTGCTTGTCCAATTTGCCCAGTCGCTTGTTCACTGCGTCACGTTTCTTGGTTCCGCCCTTAGTAAGAATACCTTTTTGATAGCTTCCAATCCCTCCTCGTAACGTTTGCATGCCTGATCATACATGGAACGTTCCTTGGCACCCTTTGCGTCACTATCCACCATGAGTGCCCTGACGGATTCTCCATCCATCTCAACCTTACCCATCTGCAGGCGTATCTGCTGTTCTCGCAACCGATGATGCGAGCTTCATGCTGGGTGAGCGTTTCAAGCTTAACGGCAACTGCTTTCTTGCGCTCCTCTTCTTCGCGAGCCTTGCGCTCAGCGATGAGACGAGGATCGTTCTCCTGGGCATACTTGCTGCCACGGTACTTCACATATTGAGACATGGCTTCCTCGTAGAGCTTCTTGTTATCGCACATTACGCTTTGTCCATCCTCAATCATAGTGGTGAGCATGGATGCCAGTCGGTTACGTTCATCCTTGTCAAAACCGGGAAGTTCTCCAAGGCAAAGGACACTGCGATGCTTAGTCTTGCCATCTTTGTCGATGTAAGACTTCGTGAGACGGTAGTATAGTAATCATATGCGATTGCCGTACCATCTCCCTGATCACGATATTTCTTTGCCTTGGATATATACATTTCGGGGGGCAAAGGTACACACAATTTTTCAACTGAAGAATCGGGCGGGTGTAGCATTTTAGGGGTCCCGAACATTCGCTGCAAATTAAGATTCTTTATGCAAAATCAGCCTGGAAATTGGCAGAAAACTGCCAAAATATAGAATTTCGTTAGGAATCTTTAAGTTTTTCACTAAAGACTGCTGCAATGTGGGTTAAGCAATAGCCTTGGTCAGTTTTATTCTGCCCTTGGCGTTAACTAACTTTGGCGAACAGGTTATGTTCATTAGTTGGTCAAACAACTTTAGAACGCAACTATAGCCTTAGAAATGCCTCATAATGTATGTTTAACTTTTAACGAGGACCCTTTTAATGTGGACGTAACCATTATTTTAATAAAAACTTAGGAAGTTCTATTGATAAAAAGGTATATGACTCTGTTTCTGTATTTCCTTTGAAGCTAATGCTTATAGAATGACGATTAACAGGAAAAGAAATTCTATATTTCTTCTTTGAATATCCACTCAAATCGACATCCGTAAATGCATTTTGAAGCATTGCCATCTCATCATCATTCAAATTCTTTTGTCTAACGAAATCACCATCTACTTTTCTTGAAAAACTCAGAATATCAGTCTTATTTTCTTTCTTATTCCATTTTACTTCCACTTCCGCCAAATACTCAACTTCAATTTTATCAAGTATGGTTACTTCAATTATACTTGTAGTTTTTACTTGTTGACCAAGTAAATTGTAGTTTTTTTCACATACGCTTTCTACTACAATTTCAGGAAACCATCCATATTTTTCTCTTATATCATCTGCTGCAGCACTTAGTTTATATGTTTTGTCTGGATTAATCGTAACAAAGAAATTCTCAAGATTGCCTGCCAACATTTTTTTTCCAAAAGGTTTGTTTTTCTGTATACTGACCTTTAATGAGGCTTCCAGCGCGTTCATGTTGACGATTTGAAACTTTGCATTTCGTGAAATGTATTCATCATATAAAGGTTTGCCCTACTGAGACTGCTATTGTAATCTTCTTGCTGACGTATATATTCACTTTCGTTTTTTGTCTCTCTTTTGCCTTTTCATATTCTCTACTGGCATTTAATATGACGTCACCTTCTGCTTGGGTGAGATGCCATGCGGCAAAATATCAGTTCCATAAACATAATACAAGCGAAGATAGGCGTATAGCATCTCATCAGGATACTTATACATTTCTTCGATCTTCAACTGAAATTTCCACGCAGACTCACTACGAATAAATTCATGCAAAAAATCCTTTTATATAGTCATTGCCATAGCAGTAGTTTCTATACATTTTTTGCGACAAGGAAATGACTATATTATTGGATGCGTTAAAAACGATAGTATCCTTACCGTCAATATAAACAATTTCATTTGCACGATTTGTTTTAGCAAATATGTACCCCGAACAAATGAATGTTGCAATTATCATAATTATTATCTTCTTCATATGTAGAATTTTTGATTCACTTTTGGGACATAGACAATATAATATAGCTTTTTATAAGGAAATTATGCGTTGATAATCGCTTATTCTCTTATAACACATGTCGTACAATTAAGCAATCCACCTTCTAAAGCGACTTCATTATAGTCTATTGTTTCAATAGATTTCTGTGGAAATGCTTTTCTGATAATATCTACAACTTCTTTATCTTCTGGCTTATTAAAAATTGGCAGCACTATCAGATTATCCAAATTGAGGAAATTGACATATATTCCAATTGCGCTTATCGGATGTTTATTGTCATGAGGCAATTCTAAAAATGGAACATCAATATAAGTAAGTTTATATTTATCAATTACTTCATTGATACCTTTTCTCCAGTAAGCATATTCTCTTTCACGATTATTGCCAAGTATTATATTACGATTCACAAAACGTACCATTCCGTCTGCGTGACCTGTCATATCACTATTTTGACAAGGAATTATAATAACTTCTACTTCCAACAACTTTTCCAATTCGCTTACTAATAAGTCTTTATCCGAATATTCTGGATTTTCGGTAAAGATTCGACTTGATATAATAGCCCTATCTTCACACATCAGAACATTGCCTCCGTCAAGATTGATATTAGAAAATGTCACATGAAGATTATTTTGTTTGCATACCTCCTCAACATCAGAACGTGACTCTACCCATTCCTTCTTGCCCTTTAGATAACTTGGTTCATATCGAAACTGGACTAGCTTTTACCTGATGGAGTCTGAATTGGCATATAGTCACGACACCAAATATCCTTTGTTCCTTTCAAGAATTTGTAAGAGACATTATGCTTCTTCAAAATTTCAATTAGATCAGTACAAGTTTTAGGAAATTTATCCAACAATAATGATGATAGATACACAACCTGATGACTTTCAACAATTTGCTCTTGCATAACACTCTGAGCAACATCGTTGTTTCGCTCTGCCGGCATTGCTTGATGTATCTTAGACTTTTCGAATCGTTTATTGTACTCATCCATTAGCGAAGGTCGATTTTCGCCCATGAATTTCTTGCATACGTCTTTAGTTGGCTTTATTTTATTCGAAAAACACATATCTTTGAATAACAATTCAGGTTTGTCTATCTCACCGAATCCTTTGATATAACCTTCACTTATACCAGAATTGGCAATGGTCTTCAGGTAAATATTTATATCTTCAAACACCTTTGCCCGACCTTTCTCATCTTTGGCAGCAAGGAGTCTTTTGATAAAAGGTTCCTTGCCTTGCTTTCTCTGACTGAAATAGTGATTTTTCAACTGAATAATAGCTGTTACAATAGCAATTATTCCACTTATTATTCCGATTGTCGTTTCTATACTCATAATTCAGCTAATTTTCTTAGTTTATTTATTCAATGTGTACAAATCTGTACACCATATTTAATACTGTCAAGATTGTCTTCCCCAAAAAGTCCGCTTACGTATAGATATGTCATGGTTGACCTCACTACACTCAGCACGGCGTAGGCTGCCGACTCGGTTATCATGAAAGAACTCGTCTTACAGCGACAACTGCGGTCTGGCTATACAATCCGACTGCAAAAATACGAAAATTTATTGAGAAAAGACAAGAAATGGTAGAAAATATCGATATGCAATACAAATTTAACCCACATTGCAGTCTCGCATCACGTAACTCCCTGATTTTCAATATCCGTTTTTTTTGAAGTCTGATTTGGGTGTAGCATGGATTTTCTTTTCCTGAACGGTTTGGGATTAATATAGAGCAAATCATAGATGGCGGAGAGTTTACTCTCTGCCTCTGTGCTCTGTCTTATACTAATGACCTGTCCATCTACGGTCTCAACTTTTGCAGTAACCACAACCTGTGTGCTGGCAATGCGCATGATTTCATCCCATCTCACATTTTCATGCTTCTTCAATTTCAGGCGATATTTGGTGACGCTTACCACCCAATATGCCAGTATGGCAAGATTGAGATGAGACTTGATTCCATTGTCGCTCTTATGATAGACAGGACGGATATCCAAGTCTGTCTTCAACACATGGAAAGTCTCCTCTACGGTTCTGATAACATTATAAAATTTCCAGATGTTCAATTCCCTGGCTTTCATCAAGGCTCGTCAACAAGATATATTTTCCATAGAACTTTCTTCTCTGTGTGCAGCCTTGTCCTCTCTACATTCAAAGTCATGGAAGTAGCAACCTCGTTCTTTCCTGTACCCTCATAGGTAAATGTCTCGTTGTATGACAGGCGAATGGCTCCATACTGCTTGTCCAATTTGCCCAGTCGCTTGTTCACTGCGTCACGTTTCTTGGTTCCGCCCTTAGTAAGAATACCTTTTTTGATAGCTTCCAATCCCTCCTCGTAACGTTTGCATGCCTGATCATACATGGAACGTTCCTTGGCACCCCTTTGCGTCACTATCCACCATGAGTGCCCTGACGGATTCTCCATCCATCTCAACCTTACCCATCTGCAGGCGTATCTGCTGTTCTCGCAACCGATGATGCGAGCTTCATGCTGGGTGAGCGTTTCAAGCTTAACGGCAACTGCTTTCTTGCGCTCCTCTTCTTCGCGAGCCTTGCGCTCAGCGATGAGACGAGGATCGTTCTCCTGGGCATACTTGCTGCCACGGTACTTCACATATTGAGACATGGCTTCCTCGTAGAGCTTTTGTTTTCGCACATTACGCCTTGCCCATCCTCAATCATAGTGGTGAGCATGAATGCCAGTAGGTTACGTTCATCCTTGTCAAAACAGGGAAGTTCTCCAAGGCAAAGGACACTACGATGCTTAGTCTTGCCATCTTTGTCGATGTAAGACTTCGTGAGACGGTAGTAATCATATGCGATTGCCGTACCATCCTCCCTGATCGCGATATTTCTTTGCCTTGGATATATACATTTCGGGAGCAAAGGTACACACAATTTTTCAACTGCAGAAACGGGCGGGTGTAGCATTTTAGGGGTTTCCCTGAACATTCGCTGCAAATTAAAATTCTTTATGTAAAATCAGCCTGGAAATTGGCTGAAAACTGCTAAAATATAGAATTTCGTTAGGAGTCTTTAAGTTTTTCACCAAAGGTTGCTGCAATGTGGGTTAAGTTCAAAATTCTAAGGTCTGGAATCTAAAAGGGGCTTATTCTGTGGGAGATAGCATTTTTAAGGTTGCTGGTGATAGTATTCTTCGGGTAGTGAAACCCAATGAAACAATTCTCTTGCAAATGAATGTCAAATGAATTAAAATCATAGATTGTTATGAATGATAAAATGAAAAAAGAATCGTTAATAGAGTGGGAGATATTTATTGCGTAACTTTAGATGATTCTAAAGTTTTATCTACAATATGTAGCAAAAGATGAAACTCAGCTTTATTCTCCTGTTGTTCGGGTTTTCAAAAAGCGATATGCTCCAAATGAAGTTGTGGATTTGGAGGATGTCGTGTGTGGTGAAGTTTGGTTTTATGCACATACTATGTTGCGAGCTGTTTTATATGAAGAATATTGGAAAAAGGTTGGCAGCAGTAAAAATCTTGGAGATACGGAAAATAGGATTAATGAACACTTACCCGCATGGTTGTTTCTAAATAATTACCTGTTTTATGATTAATATAATATGGTTATGAGGGCAATAAAGAAAATAATATATGTATTAGGGATTTGCATAATAGTCTTTTTTATGCAATATCGACCTGTATTCCGCCAATATGCACAAGGCATTCTGCTACATTTAAAAATTGCACGACAGATACGTTGGTGATAGGAATTTCCCATTATGATAATATTGATAGTGTGTATAATTTACTATGGCCGCTCTATAATAGTAAATTGGCTAATGAAGAGTTAGATTCTACTATGAGTTTTTGGTGGAAAGATATAATTATTGATCGAGAAGCTCTTGTGTTTCCTGATTCTTTATGTTCGACAGATGAGGAATGTTTGTTTGATATTACACATGACTCTTGCTATTTCTTATTGATAAAATGGAAGGATGCCAAAAAGTCTTCTTTAGATGAAGTCCGAACAAAAAAGTTGTATCATAAATGGTTGATTACACGAGATTCTGATGGACAGTTTGATAGGAATATAAGGTATAAATAGATAGGGTGTCCAGTTAGATGTTCCGAAAAACAGATGCTGAAATCACCCTACCTTACAGGGAGCCTTGTTGACTGCCAATATACTAAGGGCGCTGCCCTGGGAGGGCACTGAAAAGTCCCCATTTTTAAGGACTAAAACGGAAAAATGTTTAAATCGAACCTCAAAATCATACTTTGCCAGCCAAATAAACTAAAGGTTTTCAAGGTAAAAGTGTTATCTTTGTGATGTCTATACCCATACCGGAAGCCCGGATGGGCAGAGGTTGGCCAGACATATACATAGGCTGATTTTCGTAAAATGATTTAAAAAATGGACTAAGTTATTGATAAAGCAAAATGATACCCTGCGAGTTCGTTTTGTATTATAAACGTGAGGAGCTTTAGCCTATATGCTTTAATAATGGATGTAATATTTATGTTCTAATGGAAGAAGTAAAGAATATAGGTAAAGTTGTAGGTTGTTTAATAGTTTTTTTTGAAAGAAAAGTCTCAAAGTATCATTCTTGACTTAAAAATATTTGTAATTCATTGATTAATAGGTATATATAATAAATGATACTTTTTTGTGTTTTGTTGCAAAAAAGTATCATAAAAGTATCATAGAAGTCTCATTTTAGGCTGATTTTTGGCTTTTTCAGCCTTTCCCAGTTTTCTGCTTTATCTTTTCTTTATCTGATGAACTTCATTCCTTCGGAGAAACGTTTGTGGATCAATTCGGTCGTTCATGATTTGCCAATTTTCGTCCGAATCAAATTGAATATCTTACTTTCAACGATGAACCGATCTGCTTTTTCAGAAAGTAGATTATCTCGGCGGCAGGATAGAGATGTACATCCGTGCAGGTATTCTTCATTATGTTTTCTTTGAATGCTTGTTGGAAATAGAAATAATAGTGCCCAAATAAATTTTATTATTTGGGCATTCGTTGCCCGCCGCATTGGCAGTGTGTGCCCAAGGCTTGTTCTGTTGATGCCCAAGGCTTGTTCTGCGATGCTCGTCCGTCGGTCCATAAGGGATCATGTGGTGGGCACGAACTTCTTTAACTTCTTTAACTTCCCATTTGCGAAAGTTGGCTTAATGATTGATTATCTTAATAACGTGGAATAAGGCAAAATGCTGCATCGAAAAAGATATTTTTTCGCTTAAAATGAGACTTTTATGATACTTCTATGATACTTTATGTCATATTTCAAGAGAAGTCTCATTGTTGATAACTGATAATATATCAGTTAGTTATAACGATATTGAATATCAAAAATGATACTTTGATACATTTTCTATCAAAAAACAAATTAACGTGCATGAACCATATTAATTTAGCCAACCATCTACAGAATCTTATTTATTACAAGGATGAGTATCGCTTATTCTATCCAAGAACACCTGCAGATATCCGGCATAATATAACGGAATATTATACAAAGTGAAAGACTTACCTTTCTGAGTCGTTACTGTATCCGATGTCATCGGACCATTCCAGAGGCGCAATGCCACCTTCTCTTTCGACTCTTCCATAAAAAGATGCAAGGAACGGAGTTTGGCATTGCTGCCTGTCTTCACTTCTATCGGAATCAGATGCGATTTGTATCTAATCAAGAAGTCGATTTCTGCTTGAGAGTTCCTGGCTTCACGCACCCAAAACATTCTTTTCTCACCAAACATAAATGTAGAACCCAACAATTCCTGCCCTACGATATGCTCAGCAATATCACCATTCCAAAGTTCATCGGAATCTTTACTAAATAGCAAATCTTCTTGCATACCTGCAACATAATTCACTAACCCCGTATCAATCCATAATAATCTAGGACTTTTCTTCAAGTCGGGTAAAATAGGGAATGATGCTGAAGTTTGAGGATATACCAACTCCAACAAAAGTGTTTTCTCTAATATCCGGAAAGCATTGCCTGCTTCTGTCGCCTTGAAAGAAGAACTTGTGAATTTGGAAAACTGAATGCGATGTGCTGCAAATGTCCAGCCATAGTTCAAAATGTATCGGATAGCATCTTGCTCCTTGGGTTTACTGGCGTATTTTTCCACATCATCCCTATACCCAGAAAGCAGGGCATTAAACACCTCATTCAGTCTGACAATATCCATATACTTTGCATAATTGGCTACCGCCTCCGGCAAACCTCCCACAATCATATACTTCTTGAACCACTCCATGGCAGAAAGATGCAAAGAAGCTGGCAAGGACATGTTTTCAATACTGTCAGCCATCAGTTTCTGTCCCATGGCACGAAGAAATTCCACGAAAGTACATGGATGCAAAGTCATATATTCTACACGGCCGACAGGGAAAGAGATATGTCGTCCCATCAGACTTTCCAACAAAGAACCAGCAGCTATCACATAAATTTCAGGATGCTTCTCATAGAAGTAGCGCAAGGTTTGCACGGCTTTTGGCTCATTTTGTATCTCATCAATAAAGATCAAGGTACGTTTTCCGAAATCTAATGGTTTGTTGGCCTTGAGATATATTCCAGCCAATAAATCTTCGAAAGAATAGTCTGCAGCAAATAGTTCTGCATATTCCTTTTCCTCCAAGTTCATGTAAATATAGGTATCAAACTCCTTGGCAAACAACTTTACCAATGTAGTCTTACCCACCTGTCGGGCACCTCGCAAGACCAGCGGTTTACGATCTTCTTTTTTCGCCCATTGACGAAGATATTGGATGGCGATTCTTTCAAACATACGTTTATCTTTTAAAACATGCTGCAAAGATACAACTTATTTTAAAAAGTCCAAACGAAAACAAGTAAAAATAAAGCATTTCCAAACCAAAAATTCAGTTTTTCAGATATATATCCAAACCAAAACTTTTATTTCGCATTCCATTTCCAAACCAAAAATACTCAATCTCGATGTATATCCAAACCAAAAAGTACAACCATTCTTCAATATGTAAACTTCATTAATAACAAACCCTTCGGCAGGATGCAGTATGCACTAAATTAATTCCGCCAACGGGTTATCTCTTTTTTCTTGTAGTAAATTTAAAGAATCTACAACTTCATACTACTGGCGGCAGCACTCCTTCGGGCGGTGACACTACAGAGAAATAAGAATACAATATCAAATGGAAAGCGTGTAGCTCAATGAGTTACACGCTTTTCTTGTTTTTGGCCGTACACAATAATATTGCTATCTTTGCGTTATTATTATAAACATCTGTACCTTATTTGTACCTGTAAGAAAAAGTAGATATGATGAGAAGAATAGATATTAAGAACTACAAAATGAATGAATTATGGCAGTAGCAAAGTATAAGATAGTACGGAAATGTCCTGTGTGCGGAGAAGAGTTCTTCGCAAGGACTTTGGAGTCCTGGTATTGTTCACCCAAATGCTCCAAGGTGGCGTGGAAGCGTAAGCATGATGAAGAAAAACGCCAACTTGAACTGGACAAGATTGTAAGCAATATGCCCAAGTCTAAAGAGTATATCAGCATAACGGAAGCGTATGCTATGTTTGGTGCAAGCCGCTCAACCATTTATAGGCTCATCTACATGAAAAAGATTTCCTTCATTGAGCCAGAGAAAGGAATACGACTTGTATGCAAAGGAGAACTAATGAATCTGTTTCCGTTAAGACAGTCTCCGCTTGACACCAAGCCAAGGAAACCAGTTACCATGTACCGCATGGAACCAGAGGATTGCTATACAATAGGTGAGATTTCCAAGAAATTTCATCTGGATGACAGCACCGTGTATGCTCATATACGAAAATACTCAATACCGACCCGGCAAATCGGTAATTATGTGTATGCTCACAAGGAATCAATAGACAAACTTTATAAAGATATAAAACCATTATGAAAAGATTAGATTATACTAAAGTCTCCGTCAAATTAAAGAAAAGTGAGTGGAGAGATGAGTGGTTCATCTATCTTGAAGCTTATCCTGTTTATGAGACGGGAAATGACAAACCCAAACGAGTGCGTGAATATCTCAGGAGGTCTATTACTACCCCTATATGGGATAAACGACGAAGCGAGCGAGCCGTTGCTGGTAGAATAAAGTACAAGCCCAAGCGAGATGACAATGGCGTTATTCAGTGTAAATCCAAGCAAGATATGGAAACTTGCCTTTATGCGGATGGCGTTCGAGTCCTGCGTCAAAAAGAGTACGACAACATGGCTCTCTTTACTGACCAGCAAATGGAAATGGCAGAACAAAGCGAACGCTCAAAATGCAATGTTCTGGAGTATATTGAGAAGTTAATCAAAGAAAGAGAGGAAACTGCGTCAGAATCGATAGTTGTCAACTGGCGCAGATTGCACACACTGTTGTCAATGTTTGCCAAGTGTGACTACATACAGTTCTCGCAGATTGACATGAAGTATATTGAGGCATTCCGTTCCTTCTTGATAAAGGCACCGCAGGGTGGTTCTAAGAAAGGAACTATTTCAAGGAATACGGCATCGACGTACTTCTCTATCTTCAAGGCGGCACTCAAACAAGCTTTCGTGGATGGCTATCTGAATTGTGATATTGCTGCCAAGGCTAAAAATATCATGTTTCAGAGTGCTCGAAGAGAGTATCTGTCACTGGAAGAACTTAATATATTGGCAAAGACTCCGTGTGATGATATACTAAAACGGGCAGCCTTGTTCTCTGCACTGACAGGAATGCGACATAGCGATATTCAAAAGCTTAAATGGTCAGAGGTTGAAGAATACAATGGTGGGTACCGTCTCAATTTCACTCAGCAGAAGACTAAGGGCGTTGAATACATGCCTATATCGCCACAGGCATACAAGCTTTGCGGTGAGCGCAAGAAAGACGGAGAACTGTTGGTGTTTGCCGGACTGCCTGACCCTTCATGGATATCTAGGCCTTTGGAACGGTGGGTAAAAGCATCAGGGATTACCAAGCACATCACCTTTCATTGCTTCCGCCACACCTATGCAACGTTACAATTGGCTAACGGTACAGACATATATACCGTAAGCAAAATGTTAGGGCATACCAATGTAAAAACCACGCAAATCTACGCAAAAGTAATTGACAAGAAGAAAGATGAAGCTACAGAAGCTTTTAAGTTGGACATAGATGAATAGTGATTATCATTTGTAAGCACTTAGTATAGAAGACCACTTGTATCAATAAGTCCTTTATTGTACAGGTGGTTTTTAGTGCCTTTCATTTTCAACATTCTATGTAATGATGCTATTGTTTTGGCACTTTAACCTTTCGTGGAAACCAAACATTTATAACAATAAACAGATAAAAATGAAAAAAGACAGCCTTTTTTGGCTTCTCTCTTTTTGAAGAGAGCAAGCGTGTCCACAAACATGTGGAGTGTACAGAAGACTTCTACAGAGAACTGTATGAGTTGTTTGAGATCGCAAGAAGTTGGTATCTTCAAGCTGAAAAGAATCATATGAAGACAGAGTACTTCATAGAACTATTTGAGCGCAGTCACCAATATATTGACTGTGATTGTGCACGTTGTAAGAACTCGCGACAGATGGCAATTGGCATTATTGGTACTTTGTTTAGAGACTCTAAGTGTGTGTCAATAATCAAGAAAAAAGAAGATTATTCCAAGCAGGAACTTATTGAGTTGTTTCTTCAACATGTGGGTACTGGTCTGCCAATCCTTACCCGAAAGAAATCGTCCATCCTCACTTTGGGATGCCAATTGTCAGACAGACAGATGGATTTGTTGGTAGAACTTGTCCAAAGTCACGACATATTTGATTTTGCCGACAACAGTGATGTGCGTAGCGAGTTGTGTCGCCTATTCAAGTGCGACTTGGACGCATCTATCCGTGTAAAGAATGTACGTAATGTAGCCGTACTGTTTGACGCTATGGCTCAATACCATTTGATAAACAATAATTGGCAATATGTCATGGGAGAAGGTCGCTTCTTAACCAGTATCAAAAAGGATGGAACAGAGAAATTCATAACTTCAAGTTGTCTTTCCTCTTCTCTTTCAAGGATAAGAAGAAACGTTTCCATGACAGCAAGTCAATATGCCATCTGCAAATCCATCGAACAGATATTAAGAGAGGAATAAATCACAATAATTCTGCTAAATGAAAGTAAAAACGTGATAGTTTGGTTGATACTGCCTTACTATCACGTTACTTTTTCTATTTAGTGACAGTCTCCCCATAACTTTGCATCAAAAATCATAAAAAATAATTAGCATGGAAGAAAATAGTATAAGATTTGAAGATATTCCCAACGCTATAACGGGGGTACTGAAAAAGCTGTCATCATTAGAAGACAAGATTGATGGTATATATGAACTTGTTCAATCAGAAAAAGAAGAAACATGGTTTACGGTTGCTGAATTATGTGCTTATCTCCCAACACATCCGGTAGAGCATACCATATATTGCTGGACAAGCAATCGGGAAATACCGTTTCACAAGAGAGGCAAACGCATCATGTTCCTCAAATCTGAGATAGATGAATGGCTTCAAGGAACCAAGGGCAAATCGAAGAACGAGATTCAAAGAGAAGCAGAGGAATATGTACTATCTACACAAAGAAAGAATAGACGGCTAATATAACCGTGCTACTGTCTGTAAACAATTTAATTAAGGTACGTGACACATGAATGAAAGACATTTTAGACTCTATGAGCGAATTGTCGCAATAGAAGACAGTTTGGAGGCTTTGGGACCTATTGACAAACTAATAGAGCGAATCGAGGAATTGGAGAAGATGGTCAAGCAGACCAAAACCGTCTTGGGGTTTGACGAAGCATGTAAGTATATTGGTGTTTCTGAAAGCCTGCTATACAAACTTACAGCCGCAAAAGAAGTTCCACACTATAAGCCAAGGGGAAAAATGCTGTATTTTAATAGAGAAGAAATCGACAAGTGGCTGCTCCAAAACAAACAAGAGGTCATTGGAATGGTAACGAAAATAGAAATTGATAATCCGAAAGAATGAAAATGGAAGAAAATAACAAACATGTACAGCCTAACTCAAAAGAGGAAGGAGTACAGCGTCTCAATCGCATATTGAGCGAATCGTTGATAAAGGCAACAGATACTTATAAAACACCTCCTCAGATTATATGGGTTGATAATTCCAGCATAGCCACATTGGGCAACTTCAGTGCTTCTACTGGTAAGGCAAAGGCGAAAAAGACCTTCAACGTGTCTGCCTTGGTAGCCGCTTCCCTCGCCAACGGCAAGGTACTGAACTATCGCGCCAGTCTGCCAGAGGGGAAACGCAAGATACTGTATGTAGATACGGAGCAGAGCCGCTATCACTGCCATAATGTGCTGGAGCGCATCCTGAAGCTCGCTGGTCTACCTACAAGCATCGACAACGAGAACCTTGACTTTATCTGTCTGAGAGAGTACACGCCCTCCGTCAGGATAGAGGTCATAGACTATGCGCTTGCCCAAGACCAAAGCTATGGACTGGTCATCATCGACGGAATCAGAGACCTGCTTCTCGACATCAACAATGCGGGAGAATCGGTCGAGGTCATCAACAAGATGATGGAATGGTCATCAAAGTATGACCTGCACATCCATTGCGTATTGCATCAGAACAAGGGCGACAATAACGTGCGCGGGCATATCGGTACGGAGATGAACAACAAGGCAGAGACGGTGCTTGTCATCACCAAGAGCACCACCAATCCCGACATCAGCGAGGTGAAGGCGATGCACATCCGTGAGAAGGAGTTCAAGCCGTTTGCCTTTACAGTCAATGAGGAAGGGTTGCCAGAGATTGTCGAGCACACGCCGGAGAAGGAAGAAGGTGACAAGCAACCGTCAAGGTTTACTTACCAAGACTTGACATCCGAACAGCATAACGAGGCGCTGACGGCTGCATTCAAGGAGAAACCTATCAAAGGATTCGATCGCATGGTGGAGGAATTAACGCAAGCCTATGCAGACATTGGCTTTAAGCGTGGCAGAAGCGTCATCATCAAAATGCTGAAATACCTGATTAACGAGCAAAAGCTCATAGTGAAGCGGGATAATCATTACTATTTCGGATATACACCTGCCGAGATTGACCTGTTCCATGAAGAGGAATAAAAACAGTTCAGAAACCAGTTTAGTTTACGTCCGTACCTATATATAAGAAATAAGGCCAAAGTAAACCGAAATCGGAGGCTGAATTGGGAAGCGGAAAAGTAGTTTAGCAAATGGTTTAGTTTACGGGTGTGCCTATATAGGAGAAAGGGTAAAGTAAACTGTTTCCATGGACAAAGTAAAACCGAACAAATGAAAGTACAATGAATATTGAACAATCGAAGAAACTGAGCATTATAGACTTCTTAGACAAGGAGAATGTAACGCTGAAAAAGAAGAAGGGCAATGCCTACTGGTATCTGTCACCCTTCAGGGACGAGAAGACCGCATCGTTCAAGGTCAGCAAGAAGGAGAACCTGTGGTACGACTACGCCATTAAGGAGGGCGGTGACCTTGTGGAGCTGGTAAAGCGTATGTATAACAAACAATCCGTTTCCGATGCCCTTGCCTACCTTGCGTCCAAGAGTATTGCCACTGTGGATAAGGCAATCGAGACCGCTATCGCAGCCAAGGAATACACGACAACCAAGATGAACGATGTGAAGCTGCTCCCACTGAGCAACCATTCTCTGCTGTCCTATTTCAGTAGCCGACGGATAGACATCACCATTGGCAGGATGTATTGCAGGGAGATACACTACAAGGTTGAGCAAAAACATTACTATGGCATTGCCTTTGGCAATCTGAGTGAAGGACATGAGGTGCGCAATCCCTATTTCAAGGGCTGCATCGGGCATAAGGACATCACCCTGCTTGCCCATACGTTCAACGAGTGGCAAAACGGTTGTCTGGTCTTTGAGGGCTTCATGGACTTCCTTGCTTATATGACCCTCGTTAAACAGCAAGACCGATGGTTTGTCGTTGAAAGCCCTTGCGACTATATGATACTGAACTCAGTCGCCAACCTCAAACAGGCATTGCATTACCTTGACCGTTACACCCACATCCATTGCTTCCTCGACAACGACCAGGCAGGACGCAAGACGGTTGAGAGCATCAGCAATGTATTCGAGTACAGGGTGACGGACGAGTCCTTCAGATATGCCGACTACAAGGATGTCAACGACTATCTGATAAGGAAGAAACGAACGGCATCTGAATGACATTATAAAGACGAAAACACCATCATTTGATGCAAAAATGGCTCAAATGCATTGAAATTACATATCAAATCTGCACTTTTTCGCCCAAACATGCTTGATTCTCAATTATTATCCTTATTTTTGCATCGTTTTAATACATTATTAAAATGTAGCAGAATGGAATTGAAAAAAGAAATAAGGATATTGGGCAGACGCTTTGAGGTGGAACCTCGTGCCAAGGAAAGCCTGAAAGGCATCACGGTTGGCGAGAAACTCTCATACCGTTTCTATGATGGCACATACCAAGGCACGCCCCTGCTGTTCGTTGAGCCCAAGAAGGGCAATCCCTCTCCACGGACTTGCGCCATCACGGGCAAGCGGTTGACCGAAGCCCTGGGACTGCCTGCGGTGTTTATCCTTGCGCCCGGACCCACCTACGAGCGACACAGACTGGCAGACAAAGGAGTCTTCTTTGTCATGTCCGAGGAATATGCCCATCTGCCAGGCATCATAGCATTGGAGAAGACAAGCAACAGGAAGATTGCCGAAGTATTGACCCCTGTGGCGCAATACATACTACTCTATCACCTACAGGTGGGCAGTATTGAAGGAATGTCGCCAAGGGATATTGCACCGTTGCTTCCATATTCTTACGAAAGCGTCACGTTGGGTGTCACCTGTCTTGAAGATGTAGGACTGTGTCAAAAGATTCAGAACGGACAGCGCAGCAAGGTGGTACACTTCGAGTTGAAGGGCAAGGAACTGTGGGACAAGGCTCAGAACGTCTTGCTGTCACCTGTGGAGAACCGCATCTTTTGCGATGACATACGCTTGGATGCGGAATACCCCGTATGCGGCATCAATGCCCTGGCACATTATTCCATGCTTAATCGTGACCGGGAAGAGATGATAATGATGACAAGCAAGGAATATCGTGCCGTCAAGTCGGCTGATGTCATGGAGAATCCCAACATCTATGACGGCAACTATATCATAGAGGTATGGAAATACCCTGTTGTCAGCAAAATGGGCGACAAAAGCCAGTGGGTTGATCGCCTTTCCCTTGTCCTTTCGTTGAGAGATGATGATGATCCGAGAGTAGAAAAAGAAGTAGAACGAATAATCAGTGAACAGAAATGGAAGGATTAGTCAAGTTCCGTGAAGCATTTGCGGAATACTCAGAAAACTATGTGGTGATAGGCGGAGCAGCCTGTGACATCACCATGACCAATACCGTGGTGCGTCCACGCGCCACACACGACATCGACATGATAGTCATCGTAGAGAACATGACCGAGGCTTTCGCCAATCGCTTCTGGCAGTTTGTGCGGGAGGCTGGCTATCGACCTGAAAAGAGGAAACAGGAGGCTGGTGAGCCACCAAGGTATGAAATGTATCGTTTCCTTGATGGTAAAGACGGCTATCCCGAGATGATAGAACTGCTGTCACGCCACCCCGACGTGCTTGGAGAGCCAAAGGGATTTGTCATAGAACCTATCCCGACCGATGAAGATGTGTCGAGTCTTAGTGCCATCATCATGGACGATGATTACTATCACTTTACTATCGCACACAGCCAACTGACTGATGGCATACGCCATGCCAATTCCGCTGCCTTGATAGCACTGAAGGCAAGAGCCTACCTAAATCTCATGGCAGACAAGCGGGACGGCAAGCATGTGAACACCAAAGACATCAAGAAGCACCGTTCGGACATCCTGAAAAATGTGGTCATAATGACTGAGGACAACATTGAGGCTCCTGCTTCAATAGTGGCATGTATAAGGGAGTTTGTCGCCTCCATCAGAGCCGACTGGTCAACTCTCGCAGAACCATTGTCAAAGTCACTCGGTCAAGACGAGGCATTTGTGACCGGACTGTTAGATCAACTGGATGAATTGTTTATAGAAGCATGACCAATATGAAGATACAATACGCATCCGACCTGCATCTGGAGTTTGCCGACAATTGGCGGTATCTGAAAGCCCACCCCTTGGAGGTGACGGGCGACATACTGCTGCTTGCCGGCGACATCGGCTATCTCGGCGATGACAACTACTCCAAGCATCCCTTTTGGGACTGGGCATCGGAGAACTACAAGGAGGTGCATTGCTGCATGGGCAACCATGAGTTCTACAAATATTATGATGTGGCGACACTGCCCGACGGCTATCTCTTGGAGGTACGTCCCAATGTATTCAGCCACTACAACGGTATTGCGAGGATTGGCGACACCGACATCATCCTCTCCACCCTTTGGTCGAGGATTCCTTTGGAGGACGCTTACTTCACCGAGCAAGTGATAAGCGACTTCCGCCGTATATTATATAAAGGTGAGCTGATGACCCATGCCCAATTCAATGCTGAGCATGAACGTTGCCTCACCTTTATCAAGGATGCAGTGGCATATTCGCAAGCAGCCCATAAGATTGTTGTCACC
>VOFE01001003.1_pt1 | contig 29419 bp, 45 predicted proteins | sample 5384071 | NCBI WGS metagenome assembly VOFE01 (sample SAMN12384724, study PRJNA508395) | human gut metagenome | isolation source: healthy gut D | host: Homo sapiens
GTATGGTCGGCGTGCTTGTCATCCTGCCCGCGGCGGCTGTCCTATTCGGAAACTGCAGCCGTTTCGTCCGCCGCTCGGGGGGCGGCGCGCTGAAAAAAGCGGTGCGGCCGTTTTGCGCCGCCTCCCGGCTTTGCTGGTTCCGCTGCTCGGAACGGCGGTCTACCTCCTTCTGAATTGGGTATGTGGACGGGGATCGACACCGTCGTCTACTACCAGATCACCGACCCGAAACTCTACACCTATGGCATCGAGCAGCCGATCCTTGCGATCGAGAACCTCTCGGCCACGACGCTGCGCAACCTCATCGGCGACCTGGAGCTTGACCAGTGCCTGACCAGCCGCGACATCGTCAACACCAAGATGCGCCAAATCCTCGACGAAGCCACCGACCCCTGGGGCATCAAGGTCAACCGCGTGGAGCTCAAGAACATCCTCCCGCCCAAGGAGATCCAGAGCGCCATGGAAAAGCAGATGAAGGCCGAGCGCGAACGCCGCGAGGCCATTCTGCGCGCCGAGGGCGAGAAGCGCTCCGCCATCCTCACGGCCGAGGGCGAAAAGGAATCGGCCATCCTGCGCGCCGACGCGAAAAAGCAGGAGCAGATCCTTGAGGCGCAGGGCCGCGCCGAGGCCATTCTGACCGTGCAACGCGCGACCGCCGAGGGCATCCGGCTCATCAACGAGTCCATGCCGTCCGACGCCGCCGAAGATGTGCGCCGCACCCGATGCCGGGGACATAAATGAAACCGGACGCCTCAGTCAATCCACTGGGTGCCGAGGAAGAGCGGCGTGCTGCCGGCGACGACCGCGGGCAGGCAGTCCGTCAGCACGGCAGGCTCGAGCGTGCGGCCGCCCAGCGCGCTGAGAGGCACCCATTCGATGCCGTATGTGCCGCGGTCCGGCTCGGTCGGCTCGGCTTCGGGCGCGTCTCCCACGAGCGCGCAGAGGAAAATATGCAGCATGCGGTGCGCGTATTCGGGATGGGCCGCGCGGAATGCGGGCGACCGCCAGATTTCCTCGCAGACTGCGGCGAGGCGCAGGGGGGCGCACGCGGCAGCCGGTCTCCTCAAGGCACTCGCGGACGACTGCATCCTCGAGCGTTTCGAAGCGGTGCTGCCCGCCGCCCGGGAGCGCGTAAAAATCGCCGCGGTATGCGTCGGCGGCGTGGTTCAGCAAAACACGCCCCTCGTGCAGGACGATCGCCTTGGCGGTGCTGCGGATGAATCCAGACATGCTTCTCCTCCTTGTTTTTATGCCGTATTGAGCAAAATCGCCGCGCAGGCAAGCCATGCCGCGCGGCGGTTTCATCCGTTCCATAAAATCTGTGGGGAACGCCCGCGCCCGCACGGGAGCACCCAAAAGCACGCGCCCCGCGAGGCTGCGCCCTCAAAAAGCGAGCTTGAGCAAACAAGCGACCGCGCGGACGTCCGCCGTGGGCCGCGCCCGCCAGGAGCATCAAAGCACGCGCCCTGCGAGGCTCGTCCTCAAAACGAGCTTGCGCACGCAAGCGACCTCGCGGACATCCGCCGCGGGCCGCGCCCGCACGGGAGCACCCAAAGCACGCGCCCCGCGAAAATGCGCCCTCAAAAACGAGCTTGTGCAAACAAGCGACCGCGCGACGTCCGCCGCGGGCCGCGCCCGCTTAGTAGTAGCGGATGACGGCGATGACCTTGCCGAGGATGGAGATCTCGTCGGAAATGATCGGGTCGAAATCGGGGTTCTCGGGCTGGAGGCGGGCGTGCCGTTCTCGCGGTAAAAGCGCTTCACGGTGGCCTCGTCGCCGATCATGCCGACCACGATCTCGCCGTTTTCCGCAACGGGGGTGCGCTCGGCCACAACGTAGTCGCCGTCCAGGATGCCCGCGTTGATCATGCTCAGGCCGTCAACATGCAGGGCGAAAAGCTCCTTGCCGCTCTTGTCCGGGTAGGGGATGTAGCCTTCGATGTCCTCAACGGCGAGGATCGGCAGGCCGGCCGTGACCTTGCCGAGAATCGGCACCTGCTTTGCGGAGGCTGCGCCGACGATATGGATCGAGCAGTTCAGGCCGGCGTCGCGCGTGATGTAGCCGAGCGATTCGAGCGATTTCAGGTGCGAATGCACCGTGGAGGTGGAGCGCAGGCCGGTGGCCGTGCAGATTTCGCGGACAGACGGCGGCACGGCGCGCTCCGCCATCGTCTTGCAGAGATAGTCGTATACGAGCTGCTGACTTTTTGTGAGTGCCATGGATTCCTCCGTAAATGATGGTTGCAAGAGGGCATAATACTGTTTATGGCATTAGTATAGCACACCTTTTGCCAAATTGCAAACGGTTGTTTGGATTTTCAGAATATTTTTTATGAAAGCATCGTTACCCAGCGTTCACAAAACCCATCAAAATTCTTTACGGCTTATTCATGGCTGATTAACAACTCAATTTGCCCGGCGGGGGTATAATATACCCGTATTCAACAGATAGGAACCGCACCTTTCTTGGATACATGTTCTACCCTCCTCAATATACCCCTCAAGCTAGAAGGAAAAAGGACCGAGCCGCATCGGTCCTTTTTCCTTTTTTTAAACCGGCCCGCGGCACAGCCGGCGCCCGCGTGTGCAGAGCGCCGTTTTGCTCGGCCGCATAAAATTTTCCGCGCGCCGGGATTTGCGCGCGGCGCGTATATTGCCGCGCGATGTGCCTATACTACGCATATCAAAAACTCAACTGAAGTGGAAAGGTATGTGAGCATATGGCTATGGATCAAAAACGAAAAAAGACACGCAGGGCAAGAGAAAGAGCGGTGAAAAGCGCGGCTTTTTATATCGCGCTCGCGGTTTGCCTCGCGGCGATCGGCATTGCGGCGTGGAGCACATACGACACCGTCTCCGGCTTTCGAGCCGGTGAGCGGCAGTGCGGAGAGCACGTCGTCCGCGGCGGCCGTGAAAAGCGCCGGCCGCAAAAGCCACGCCGGCGGCAGATGACCCGGAGGACGCGGTTTCCGGCGGCCACGCGCAGGGGCACGGCGCCCGAGGTGCAGGTGGAGGCGGAGCCGGAGGAGCCATGACCGCCCCGGCCGAGGAGCCGGAGGCCGAAGAGACAGAGCCTGCAGACGCCCCTGCGGCGGACGGTGCAGACGGTGAAACACCGGCTGAGGAAAACCGCCGTGCAGCCCGAATACACGGTGAGCGTCGGCTTCAAGCGCCCGGTGGAGAGCGATACGCTTCTGCTCGCCTATTCGGAGGACCCGGTCTATTCCGAGACGATGCGGGACTACCGCGCGCATCTGGGCGCCGATTACGCGGCGCACGGCGAGACGGTGAAAGCCATTGCAAACGGTCTTGTCAAGGAGACGTATACGGACATGCTGCTCGGGAATATCATTGTAATCGAGCACGGCGCATATGAGGTGCGCTACTGCGGTCTTGGCGAAACGTTCCTCGTCGAGCCCGGCGAGGTCGTCTCCGCAGGGCAGGACATCGGCAGCGTGACGGCCGCGCCGTTTGAATCGGCGATGGAGTCGCACCTGCACCTCGAGGCCACGGAGAACGGCGAGCCGCTCAACCCGGAAAACCTGTTCGGCTGAAATAGAAATCCTGTCCCCGGCATCGCTTCAGGGACGCAAAGGGCGCGGCTGTCCTGGAGACGGCCGCGCTCTTATCTTTTAATTTGCCTGTATGAAAATAGATTTGCCGCGTTGAAAATTCCATGCGATCTGCTATACTTAAAGCGGAAGGGCAAAAGCGTGCTCCTTCTGCTTCGATAAGAAGCTGAAAATTACAGAAATGACCGCTTTGACGCGGACGGAATGGCGGGCCGCAGGCAGTTGCGCGCGCTTTCGCAGCGGCTGAAAGGTGCCGGCTGGGTGCACACGTACGACTGGACGCAGCATTGCCCGGAGAATGTGCAGGATGCAGAGGCGCTGCGGTTCATCGCTGAGGCGGAGTGTGCGGGCGTGCGGCAGGCAGATATGCTGATCGTGCTCACGCCGCAGGGGCGCGGCACGCACACGGAACTTCGGCATGGCGCTCGCGCTGCAAAAGGAGGTCTATCTCTGCCATGGCGACGACACGTATTCCGGTGCGATGAAAATACCTCGGCCTTTACTGGCTGCCGCAGGTGCACAGGCTGACCGGCGGCACGCAGGAAATTGCACAGGCGCTTTTGAAGCGGGAATAGGCTGCGTGCTGCCGAAGCAGCGGAGAAGCCGCGGCGGGAAACACAGCCCCCCACGCGCCTGTATACGGCGTTCTGCGAGCCGCTGCGGGATTCGTGCGCGGTTATTCGGTGTCGGCGGTCAGGTCGGTCAGGCGCAGGCCCGCCGTGCTCGTGACGGGCAGCGAAAAACACCGCCTTGGCGCGGCTTTCGAGGCCCGCGTCCTCCATGATCGCGGTCATCACGTCGTTCTTCTGCTCGTGCCGCACGACGATCAGCACCAGCTCCTTTTCCGCCGCAAGCGAGACGCCGAGGAATTTCTCCGCGCCCTCCATGCCGGTACCCTTCGCGTAGCACGGTGCCGCTGGCGGCCTGCCGCGCCGCGCGGCCTCCATGATGGTTTCCGTGTAGCCCTGGTTTGCGACGACGACCAGCAGCTCGTGCTTTGTATCCTTCAAGACGGATTCCTCCCCTTTCGTAAACTCTGCCCGTTTGTGAGAAATTGCAGCTGGCGCTTGCCGCCGATGCTGCTCAGCGGCACAATGAACGCAATGCCGGTGCCCGGCACATCGATCTGCATGGTCGTTTCAAGCCCTTTTTCACGCGGCACCACACGGTGTCGGTGACGACGGCGCACAAAACGGCCTTCTGCGTTGCCTCGAGGCTGAAATAATTCAGCAAGCTCGAGGCTGCGGTGCCGCGGCCGAGCGTGTTCAGCGTCACGGAGATGCCGTAGTCCCGGTAAAAAGGAGAGAAACTTGCGGCTTTGGTTGCGGTCGATGATGGTGACCATCCAATACAAGGTGTTGCTCATAGGCTGAAAACTTTTTCTGCACGCCGGCTAAAGCTCGATGATCGCGTCGTCGTCCAGCGCGTCGAAGCGCACGGCGACCGCTTCGGCCGCTTTCGCCGTGCGGCGTTCGGCGAGCTTCGTCGCGAGGCCCATCACCTGAATCGTGATAAGCGGCGTCATGGCGACCATGGCGACCACGCCGAACGCGTCCGTCACAATATTTCCGCCGAGCGCCGTGCAGGCGCCCTGCGCGAGCGGCAGCAGGAAGGTGGCCGTCATCGGGCCGGAGGCCACACCGCCGGAGTCGAAGGCGATCGCCGTGTAGATCTTTGGAACGAAGAACGAGATGCCCAGCGCGATCGCGTAGCCCGGGATCAAAAACCATAGAATCGGGATCCCCGTCAGCACGCGGATCATCGCGAGGCCGAGCGAAATCGAAACGCCGACGGAGAGGCCGATGCCCATGGCGCCTGCCGAGATCGCGCCGTCCGTAATCTCCTCAACCTGCCGGTTCAAAACGTAGACGGCCGGCTCGGCGCGCACGATGAAGTAGCCCATCACCATGGCGACCGGCACGAGGATCACGGGGTAGCGGAACGAGGCGATCTGCTGGCCGAGGTAGTTGCCCGCCGGCATGAAGCCGACGTTCACGCCGGTCAAAAACAGCACGAGGCCGATGTACGTGTAGATCAGGCCGATGCCGATGCGCAAAAGCTGCCGGCGGTCTAGCCGCAGCACGATGATCTGCGCCAAAAAGGAAAAAGAGGACGATCGGCAGCAGCGAAACGGCAATCTCCTGTACGTAGCGGGCAGCCCCTCGCCGAACAGCCGCCAAAGCTCGGCGGAATCGCCGATTTCGGGGATGGACGGCGCGGCGTACGCGCTCTGCTCCGGGCTGTAGATCATGCCGAGGATCATCACGGCGAGGATCGGCCCCACCGAGGAGAGCGCGACGAGGCCGAAGCTGTCATCCGCGGCGTGGCGGTCACTGCGGATTGCGGAAATGCCCACGCCCAGCGCCATGATAAACGGTACCGTCATGGGCCCGGTGGTCACACCGCCGGAGTCGAACGCCACGGCAAGAAACTCGCGCGGTACGAAAAAGGAGAGCACGAACACGAGCGTATAGCAGCCGACGAGCAGCGGCGGCAGCGCGATGGAAAACAGCATGCGCAGCAGCGCGACAACGAGAAAAACGCCGACGCCGCAGGCGACCGAGAGGATCAGAATGATATTCGGCACCGACGGCACCTGGTTTGCCAGCACCTGTAAATCCGGCTCGGAGATTGTGATGATCAGGCCGAGCAGAAACGAGAGCACGACGACGATGCCGAGCTTTTTGGTGCGTGTCATCGCGGTGCCGACGCGCTCGCCCATCGGCGTCATCGCGATTTCCGCGCCGGCGGAGAACAGCATCATGCCGACGAGCAGCAGCGCGGCGCCCATCAGAAAGCAGAGCAGAATGCTCGGCGAGATCGGCGCAATGGTGAAGGAGAGCAGCAGCACGATGCAGACGATCGGCAGCACGGCCCGACGGCCTCCATCCATTTTTCCGACAGATTCTTACGTAAATTCAACCCTTACATCACGACCTTTCCGCAGAATTTTGAATTAAGATTTAATCTTCTTTCATAAGTATAGCAGATTTTGCGGGATATTTCCAGCAACATATTATGAATTTGCATTGCTTTTTTGCGGCTGATGCAGAAATACGGCGCTTAAAACCGGGGCGGGGCTGGACATGCGGGGAAAACATTTTATAATTTAAGCGTACAGGATTAAAGAAAGCGGGAGGCGATGTTCTGTGAAAGCAAAGCAGGCGCGCGCGCCGGAGCCGAAGCCGTTCGGTGCCGAGGCGTTCGGTGCGGCGGAAAAAACAGTCGTGCGCTGGCTCGGCAATGCCGGCGCGCTCGTCACGAGCCGCGGCACGGCGGTGATGATCGACCCGGTGCTCACGGGCTTCGATATGCCGCAGCTCGTGCCGCCGCCGATTCAGCCCGAAGCGGTGCCGGCGCTCGACGCCGTGCTCATCACGCACGCGGACGGCGACCATTTCAGCCGGGAGACATGTGCGGCGCTTTCCAAAAGCTGCGGCGCTTTTCACGGCACGCGGTACGTCGGCGGGCTGCTCGCCGAAATGGGGCTGCCGGGTGCGGGCCACGCGATCGGGGCGCGCTTCACGGTCGGGCAGATCGGCGTCACGCTCACGCCCGCCGACCATGCGTGGCAGGCGGATTACCCCGAAATAGGCGGTTATGTTTTCGGCCGCGAGGACTGCTGCGGCTTCTGGCTCGACACGCCGGACGGCGCGGTCTGGGCGGTCGGCGATTCGCGCCTTCTGCCCGGGCACCTCACGATGGCGCCGCCGAAGCTGATTCTCTTCGATTTTTCCGACGACAGCTGGCACATCGGCCTGAATAATGCCGTGCGCCTCGCGAATGCCTATCCGCAGGCGAAGCTGCTGCTCTGGCACTGGGGCTGCACGGACGCGCCGGATATGAAGCCGTTCAACGCCGACCCGGCGGATCTGCTCGCCCGCATCAAAACCCCGCCCGCGCTCTGGTCCTTGCGCCGGGCGAGGCATATGTGCTGTGATTTCTGCACGTGTTATCAGCCATGCAAAAAGCCCCGAGCTCGGCGGAAAACCGGGCTTGGGGCTGATTGATTTGTGGGAGATTCGGCGCCTTTACAGCGCTTGCAGGAGCATATCGATGTGCTTCTGTGTGTAGGCGGGCCTGCCGGCCATCGGGAACGGGATGCCGAGCGCTTCGTACTTTTCCGCGCAGATGTTCTTGAACGGCAGCCACTGATTTTCTCGATGTTCGAAAACGCGGCGCAGAGATCGCGCACGGCGCGCAGGCTGGCTGGCATATCGGTCAGGCCCGGCGCGACGACGTGCCGCACCCAGACCGGGATGTCAAGGCGCGCCGTGAGCCGCAGGAAATCGAGCGTGGGCGAGCGAGCCGCCGCAGTGCGCGCGGTAATCGGCCTCTTCTGCGAACTTCACGTCGCACAGGACGAGGTCGGTGTGCTTTTAAGACAGCTTCGGCCTTTTCGAGGTCGCCCGCGCCGGCGGTGTCGAGCGCCGTGTGCACGCCGTGTTCATGCAGCAGGCGGAAAAGCTCCGCCGTGAATTCCGGCTGCATCAGCGGCTCGCCGCCGGAGACGGTCACGCCGCCGGTTTCGCCGAAGTAGGGGCGGTAGCGCAGCACCGTGCGGCAGAGGTTCTCCGCCGTGCGGGGCTCGCCGCCCACTGGGTCCCTACGTTTCGGGGTTGTGGCAGTATTTGCAGCGCAGCGGGCAGCCTTGCAGAAAGATGACGTACCGCAGGCCCGGGCCGTCCACCGCGCCGAGCGACTGCACCGAGCTGACGCGCCCCTCCATCAGATCGCCTCGTGGAACGTGAAGCGGGAGATGACCTCGCGCTGCTGCTCTCGAGAGGCGGTGGAAATTGACCGCATAGCCCGAAACGCGGATCGTCAGGTTCGGGTACTTTCTCCGGGTGGTCGTAGGCGTCGATCAGCGTCTCGCGGTTCAGCACGTTGACGTTCAGATGGTGCGCGCCCTGAATGAAGTAGCCGGTCAGAAGCTGCACGAGATTCTCGATGCGCTCCGCCTCGGTTTTGCCGAGCGCCTCGGGGGATGATCGAAAACGTGTTGGAGATGCCGTCGCGGCAGTAGTCGTAGGAGAGCTTCGCGACGGAGTTGAGCTCGGCCAGCGCGCCGGACTTTATCGCGCCCGCTCATCGGGTTTGCGCCCGGGGCGAGGGCTCGCCGTGCTTTTCTGCCGTCCGGGGTGTTGCCGGTCTTTTTGCCGTACATGACGTTGGAGGTGATCGTGAGGATCGAGAGCGTGTGCTCGGCGCCGCGGTAGAGCTGGTGCTCCTTGAGCGCGTTGTAGAAGCGGCGCACCTGCTCGCAGGCAATCGCATCGACGCGCTCGTCGTCGTTGCCGAAGCACGGAATTCGCCGGTCGTCTCGAAATCGGTGACGAGGCCGGTCTCCGGGTCGCGGATGCAGCGCACCTTTGCGTATTTGATCGCCGAGAGCGAGTCTGCCATGCAGCTCATGCCCGCGATGCCGAACGCCATCAGGCGGCGCACGTTCGTGTCGTGCAGCGCCATCTGGCTCTTTTTCATAGGCGTACTTGTCGTGCATGTAGTGGATCGTGTTCATCGCGTCCACGTAGGTCTTTGCGAGCCACTGCAGTAGAAATCGAGCCGCTCGACAAGGCGGTCGAAATCGACGTATTCGTCGGGCCAGACGGGCATCTCGGGCGCGACGCGCGTCTTCTTTCACCTCGTCCATACCGCCGTTGATCGCGAGCAGCACGAGCTTTGCGAGGTTGCGCGGGCGCCGAAGAACTGCATGTCGCGGCCGACGCGCATCGCCGAAACGCAGCAGGCGATCGCGTAATCGTCGCCGAAGGCCGGGCGCATGATCGTCGTCGTTTTCATACTGGATCGCGTCGGTATCGCAGGAGACCTTCGCGACGTAGCGCTTCCAGTTTTCCGGCAGGTGCTTCGCCCAGAGCACCGTGAGGTTCGGCTCGGGGGAGGGGTGCAGGTTGTAGAGCGTGTGCAGCATGCGGTAGCAGTTTTTCGTCACGAGCGTGCGGCCGTCCTCGCCCATGCCGCCGAGCGATGGTGATCCACATGGGATCGCCGCCGAAGAGCTTCGTTATAATCCGGCGTGCGCAGGTGGCGCGCCATGCGCAGCTTCATGACGAAATCGTCGATGATCTCCTGCGCGCCGCTCCGTCGAGCGTGCCCTCGTGCAGGTCGCGCTCAAAGTAGACGTCGAGGAAGGTGGAAACGCGGCCAAGGCTCATCGCCGCGCCGTTTTGCTCCTTGATCGCACCGAGGTAACCGAAGTAGAGCCACTGCACCGCCTCGCGCGCGTTTTCCGCCGGGCGGGAGATGTCGTAGCCGTAGGCGGCCGCCATCTTTTCATGTCGCCGAGCGCCGTGATCTGGTCCGAGACCTCCTCCATCAGGCGGATCGCGTCGGCGTCGACGGCCTTCTTGCCGAGCTGGGCCTTGTCCGCCTTTTTCTCGAGGATCAGGCGGTCGACACCGTAGAGGGCGACGCGGCGGTAATCGCCGATGATGCGGCCGCGGCCGTAGGCGTCGGGCAGGCGGTGATGAGGCCGCAGTGGCGCGCGGCGCGCACGTCGTCGGTATAGGCGGAGAAAACGCTGTCGTTGTGGGTTTTGTGGTATTTGAACTGGTTCTCGATCGTGTCGGAGACCTTGTAGCCGTACGCCTCGCAGGAGGCGCGCACCATGCGCAGGCCGCCGAACGGGTTGCAGGCGCGCTTTAGGGGCTCGTCGGTCTGTAAGCCGACGATGATCTCGTTTTCGCGGTCAAGGTAGCCCGGGCCGAACGAGGTGGCCGTGATGATCGTTTCGGTATCCACCTTGAGCACGCCGCCGTTTTTCTGCTCCTCGCGGCAGAGCGCCTCGTATTTTTCGAGCATCGCCTGCGTGCGCGCGGTGGGCGGCTGTAAAGGATTCATCGCCGGTGTACGGCGTGTAGTTTTTCTGGATGAAATTGCGTACGTCGATTTTTTTTCCTGCCACTTTCCGGCGGTAAAGCTTCTCCAAGCGTTCATTTTGTGTCATCCTTTCCGCGCGGTGCGCGCCCTGTGGTTTTCCTGTTCCCGCAGCGCTGAAAGAAAAGGGCAGCGTTGCAAAGCGAACACTGCCCAGACGGTCGGCGATACTGGCTTTTGCTTCACGATGGTTGCCCATCTTGTATCCGTCAGTCACAAAAGCACATTGATTGTGGTTTCATTGTACATGCAATGCGCGCGTTTGTCAACAGCAAAATTGCATGAACAAAGGGGAATGAAGAGGAATTTCCTGCTGCACTCTGCCCCCGCGCGAAAGGGCGGCGCGCTTAGGCGCGCATCTTTACCGGCTGCGCGAGGATTTCCGCCTTGCGCGCGAGCAGGTCGTCGGAAAGCAGCGCGACCTCGAAGCGGTCGAAGCCGATGCGGTCGATCGCCTTGCCGAGGCGTTCCTTTTCAAAGGCGTTTTCCTTGAACCATAGCATCGTCTTTTCGAGCAGCGGCTCGATTTCCTCAAAGGCGACGAGGCGGCTCAGCGGCGAGCCCATGCGCGTCTGTTTGCCCCATGTGCCGCCGACGTAGATGCGGTAGCGCGTCTCGCTCTCGTGCCGCACGGCCTTGAACGGACATTTGCCGGTGCACACGCCGCACAGGCAGCTTTCGCCGATGGCGAGCTTGCCGTCCACAACGTGCGCGGCCTTCGAGGGACAGCGCGTTTCCACAACGCACAACCTTGCAGCCGCGGCAGTCCTCGGCGTGGAAGTCCGGCGCGCGGCGGCCCTCGATGCCGAAATCGTTCAGCGAGGGCTTCATGCAGCTGTTGGGGCAGCCGCCCACGCCGATTTTGAACTTTGCGGCAGCTTGACGCCCGCCCAGCCCACATAATATTTTTCGTGCAGTGTCTTGGCGAGCGCCTGCGTGTCGTAGTTGCCGTAGACGCAGGTCGTGCCCTTGCAGGCGGTGATCGGGCGGATCTTCGCGCCGGTGCCGCCGAAATACAGGCCGCGCGCCGCCGCGAAATCGCAGGCCGCGTCGATCTGATCGAACGGGATGCCGACGATCTCGGCCGTGAGGCGCGAGGTGAACACCACCTTGCCGCCGCCGAAGTTTTCGGCGAGCTCGGCGATGGTGCGCAGGTCCTCGGCGGTGAAAACGGAGCCCTGCGGGACGATGCGCCCCTGAGAAATTTTCGGTGCCGCGGTTCAAAAGAAAGCCGCGCGCCTTGACTTCGGCAACCTGAGCGGGTTTCAGCATAGAGATTCCTCCACAAATTCAAGATTTAGCTTTATTTTACAGGATGCGGCGGGAAAATTCAATTCATTGAGGAAGATTCCGCAAAAGAAATGAAAAATAGCGGAAAGCATCTTGGATTTTTCGCGCAATTATGCTAAAATATAAAATAAGACCCTGTAAAGCTTAAAGTGGATTTAAAAAGGAACGGTGTGCTTGATATGAAAAACGGAAAACCGGAAAATATAGGGGCAAAAAAATCCTGACGGCGGCGCTCGCGCTCGCGCTGATGCTCGCGGCGGCCTGCGGCAGCGCGGAAGGCGAGGCCTCGCCGAGTCCGAGTCCCACGGCCGCGCCTTCCGCGACGCCCGCCGTGCAGCTCGTCAAGGTGGCGACGGTCTCGAGATCGAAAATTCGCTCAACATCCGCAGCGCGGCGAGCACGGATTCCGAGATCCTCAGCGAGGCGTATTCCGGCGACCGCTTCGAGGTGCTTACGGAGAATTTCAGCGACGGCTGGCATGAAATCGCCTATAACGGCGGCAAGGCGTACGTTTCCGCGGCGTATGTGACGGTGGCGCAGATGGACCCGGCGGTGCTCAGCGCAACGCCGGCGCCCACGGCCTCGCCGGAACCGGAGGATGCGGGCGGTGATGCGGGCGCTGCTGCGGCGCCTACGGCCACCCCTGCCCCGGCGGAAACGCCGAGCCCCGAAAACCCGATCGTCGTAAACGGCGGCGGGCGCGTGGAAACAAGCTCGTCCGGCACGGAGGACGGCATGACGGCGGAGACGATCCGCGACACCGAGGACCCGGAGCGCCGCTGAGCGGCCGCGCGCGGCAAAAGGGGCCGGCGGCGAACCTGGGGGCAGGCGGCTGTGATGCCGGCCGCGTTTTCCGAATCGGCCGTCTGTTTGACTTGAAATTTTATAGAGCTTGACCGGCGGCGTGTAAAACCGCCGGTTTTTTCTATGCCCGCGGGTGTTGGCGCGGCTTTTTCGGTTATACTGAAACGGGCGGTGAACGGCGCTTTTGTCCCGTAAAAAGTTATGGAAACGGCGAATAATACAGAAAAAAGATATACGCCTTTTTGGCGTTTTGCTGTTTTTTGTAAAATTTTCCCCGAAAAGTTGACGGGAATAGACAGAAAGCGATACAATATATATCCATGAGCCGCAGAAGCGGCATCCGCCTGTCTGCGCGGGCGGCATCAAAGGAGTGCGAAAATGAGCAAATGGAAGGGCCGGATTCCCGGCCTCGTGATTACGCTGGTGATGGCGGTCGTTGTGGCCGCGTTCATCGCCGTACTGACTTGACGAAAATGGTTCCGGCCAACCTGCTGATTCTCGGCAGTGTCGCCGTCGCGATGCTTGCGGCCGCGGCCGCCTTGCTTGTGCGGAACACGGCGTTCAAGGTGCAGTTCACGCTGGGGACGATCCTCGCCGTGCTGCTGACCGCGGTGCTCGCCGTGGGCGGCTATTATCTGTACGCGACGGCGAGCACGCTCGCGCATGTCCGAGACGCGCACGCAGTCCACGCCGGTCGCGGTTTACGTGCGCGCCGAGGATGCGGCGCAGAGCGTGCAGGATACGGCGGGCTACACCTTCGGCATCCTCTCCTCGCTCGACCGCGAAAATACCGACAGGGGCCTCGCCGAAATCGAGACGGCGCTCGGCGGCGCCGTGCAGACGAAGGAGTTCGCGGGCATCACCCAGCTTGCGGACGGCCTGCTCGCCGGCGAGTGCGACGCGATCGTGATGAACCTCGCCTACATCGACGTGATCGGCGAAACCGAGGGTTACACGGATTTCGAATCGAAGGTGCGCGAACTTGAGATTCTGCACGTGGAATCCGAAAAGCAAAAAAGACCGGGGTGCTCGCCGATTCGGGCAGCGCCGATGTGCAGGAGGTCTACACGCTCTATATCAGCGGCAGCGATTCGCGCGAGGGCCTTTACACGGTCGGCCGCAGCGACGTGAATATTTTGGCGACGATCAACACGAAAAACACGGCAGGTTCTGCTCGTCACGACGCCGCGCGACTACTTCGTGCCGCTCTCGATCTCCGACGGCGTGCCCGATAAGCTGACGCACGCCGGCATCTACGGCGTGGATGTCTCGATAGAGACGCTCGAAATGCTCTATGAGACTGACATCGACTACTATTTCCGCCTCGATTTCACCGGCTTCAAGGGCATTATAGACGCGCTCGGCGGCATTACGCTGAACAACGACATCGCGTTCAGCACGAGCAAATACGATTATCCGGTCGGCGCGAACACGCTCGGCGGCGACGAAGCGCTGCAGTTTGCGCGCGAGCGCTATTCGTTTATCGACGGCGACATCCAGCGCGGCAAGAACCAGATGAAGGTCATTCCGCGGTCATCGAAAAGGCGATGTCGCCGGACATCCTGATGAATTATACTCGATCCTCGAGAGTCTCGAGGACTGCTTCGACATGAACGTGCCGTACAACGACATCGCGGCGCTCGTGCGCCGTCAGCTTTCGGAGGGCGGCTCGTGGAACGTCGTGCAGTACAGCGTGACGGGCTACGGCGACACGCAGGTACCGTATTCGATGAGCATGGAGGTCTACGTCATGCAGCCGGATTACGAAACGGTGCATAAGGCGCAGGAGCTGATGGACCGCGTGGAGAACGGCGAGACCATCACGCAGGCCGATACGGAGCTGCCCGTGGACGAGAGCTACAGCACGGACGATTCCGCAGATGTGCTCGACGGCAGCTCGGCGTACGGGGATTATACGTATACCGGGACGGACAGCAGCTACGGCTACTAAAACTGCATAGATTTCCTGAAGCCCGGAGCGGCTTCGGGAAATTTTGTATACGGCGGTTTCAGCCGGAAAATCAGATTTTATGCGTGGGGAGGATGCAAATGGAAAGAGCATTGTACGAACAGATGGAAAACTGTATGCTGGACGCGATGGAGGGCGGCGCGCACGATGCGGAGCACGTGTACCGCGTGCTGTATGCGGCGCTGGACATTGCGCAGACGGAGCCGGCGGCGGACCTCGACGTGGTGATCGCGGCCTCGCCTGCTGCACGACATCGGCCGTGCGGAGGAGCGGCAGGATCCGTCGGTCTGCCATGCGCAGGCCGGCGCGGAAAAGGCGTACCGCTTCCTGATTGAGGTCGGGCAGAATGAACCGTTCGCCGCGCATGTGCGCGACTGCATCCGCACGCATAGCATTGGCCGAGGTGCGTCGCCGGAAAGTCTTGAGGCAAAGATTCTGTTCGACGCGGATAAGCTGGATTCCGTCGGAGCGCTCGGCATTGCGCGCACGCTGGTGTTCCGGGGCGAGCGGGCGGAGCCAATTTACACGCGTGCGCCGGACGGCTCGGTTTCCGACGGTACCGGAGACAGGCAGATTTTCGTTCTTTCGAGAGTACAAACGCGAGCTTGAGCGGATCTACGGAGAACTCTACACGGCGCGCGGCGATGCTGGCCGAGGCACGCCGGGCCGCAGCCGAGGGCTTCTACCGCGCGCTGTTCCGCGAAGCGCGCGAAACCGACGAAAAGGGGCGCGCGATCCTCCGCGGCCTGCTGCAATGTCTTTTTTCCCCGGAGCCCTTGCGGTTTCCGGGGAAATTCTTTATAATAAAATCGGTATATTGCGGCGCGCCGCGTGCGCTGCGGATTGAAAGGGGAGAGGCGCATGAAACGGAAAGCTGCAAAACCGCCGGAAAACGCAGTTGTGCTGGTCCTCGGTGCGAAGGTGTTCGAGAACCGGCTGAGCACGACGCTTCAAAACCGCGTGCAGGCGGCGGCCGATTATCTGCGCGCCCATCCGGAAGCGGTGTGCATCACGACCGGCGGGCAGGGCCGCGACGAGCCGCGCAGCGAGGGGCGAGGCCGCAAAGCGCGCGCTCGATGCACTCGGTATTGCGCGCGAGCGCATCACGGCGGAGACGCGCTCGCGCACGACGCTCGAGAACCTGCGCTTTTCGAAGGCGATCCTCACGAAAATGGGCCGCGGCCCCGCGGTCGTGATCGCGACGCAGGGCTACCACATGCGCCGCGCGTGCATGATGGCGCGCCATATCGGCCTTTGCGCCGTACCCGCTTTACGCGGAGAGCAATCCGCGCGCTTTGCCGAAAAACCTCTGCCGCGAAGCTTTGGCCACCCTGAAATTCCTGCTTTTTTACAGAAAGGGATGATTCGATATGGAAGAGAACGCAAAGAAGATCCTGATCCGCGGCGCGCGGATCGTCAACCCGGCGCGCGGGGAGGATTTCACCGGCAATATCCTGATCGCCGGCGGGCGCATCAGCGCCGTTTCGAGAACCTCACGGACGCGGACGCCGAGGTGATCGAGGCCGCGGGCCTCACGGCGGTGCCCGGCCTCGTCGACCTGCACGTGCACCTGCGCGACCCCGGCTTCACCGACAAGGAGGACGTGCTGACGGCTGCCGCGCGGCGGCGGCCGGCGGCGTGACGAGCCTGCTGTGCATGCCGAATACGAAGCCCGCCGCCGATACGCCGGAAACCATGCGCTATATCCTCGATAAGGCGAAGGACGCCGACGCGCACGTCTATGTGGCGGCGGCGATTACGGAGGGCATCGCCGGCGAGACGCTGAACGACCTCGCGGCGCTCCGAGAGGCCGGGGCCGCGGCGCTCAGCGACGACGGCCGCCCGGTGGTCGACACGGCCTGCCTTGCCGAGGCGATGCGGAAAGCGCCGGCGCTCGGCATGCTTTGTCGCCGCGCACTGCGAGGATCTGTACCTCGCGAAGAAATGGTATCTGAACGAGGGTGAAATTTCCGCGCAGCTCGGCCTGCCCTGGCGTGCCCGCGGCGGCGGGAGGACTGCGGCACGGCCCGCGAAATCGCCGTGGCGGCGGTGTACGGCGTTCCGGTGCATATCTGCCACGTGAGCACCGCGACCTCGGCCGCGCTGATCCGCGACGCGAAGGCGCGCGGCGTGCAGGTGACGGCGGAAACCGCGCCGCACTACCTGCTTTTGACCGACCGCGAACTGCTCAAGAAGGACGCCGACTACCGCATGAACCCGCCGCTTCGCACGGAGAAGGACCGCCTCGCGATGATCGAGGCGCTGCGCGACGGCACGATCGACGCGATCGCGACCGACCACGCGCCGCACACGCCGGAGGAAAAGGCCGACTTCTGAAAGCGCCGAACGGCTCGATCGGCATGGAGACGTCGTTTGCGGCGGCTTATACGGCGCTTGTCAAGACTGGAACTCCTGACGCTCGGGGAGCTTGTCGAAAAGATGAGCGTGCGTCCGGCGCAGATCCTCGGCATCAAGGCCGGTGTGATCGAAGCGGGCGAGATTGCCGATATTGCGCTGATCGACGAGCATGAGGAATGGATCGTCGATCCGACAGGCTCCACGGCAAGAGCCGCAACACCCCGTTTAAGGGCATGACGCTGCACGCAAAGGTCAAGGCGACCGTCTGCGGCGGCAGAATCGTCTACCCGAGCTGTGAAACCGCTCGTTATAAAATCATACAGAGAGGAACATCACCATGTCTTTTTGACCGCATGATCGAAAAGATCGTTGAAACCCAGAATCCGACCGTCGCGGGGCTCGACCCGAAGCCTCGTATATCCCGCCGTATATCCTCGACGCGGCCGTCGCCGAGCACGGCAAGACGCTCGAGGGCGCGGCGGCGGCGCTCGCCGCCTACAACAAGGGCCTCATCGACGCACTGTGCGACATTGTTCCGGCCGTAAAGCCGCAGGCTGCGTACTATGAGATGTACGGCTGGCAGGGCGTGAAGGCGCTCGCGGAAACGGTTGCCTATGCCCGCGAAAAGGGCATGTTCGTCATCACGGACGGCAAGCGCAACGACATCGGCACGACGATGGAGGCGTATGCGACGGCGCACCCGGCACGACGGACGTGTTCGGCGAAAAAGCTCGACGCGTTCGGCGCCGACGCGCTGACCGTGAACCCCTACCTCGGCACCGACGGCATCCAGCCGCTGCTCGGCGTCTGCGGCGAAAAGGACAAGGGCATCTTCGTGCTCGTCAAGACCTCCAACCCTTCCTCCGGCGAATTGCAGGACCAGAAGCTCGAAAGCGGCAAGACCGTCTACGAGGCGATGGGCGCGTTCTGCGAGCAGTGGGGCGAGTCCGTCATGGGCAGGTACGGCTATTCCGCCGTCGGCGCGGTCGTCGGCGCGACCTACCCGGCGCAGCTCGGCGAGATGCGCGAAAAGGCGCCGCACACGTTCTTCCTGGTCCCAGGTTACGGCGCGCAGGGCGGCGGCGCGGACGACGTGGCTCCGGCGTTTGACAAGAACGGCCTCGGCGCGATCATCAATTCCTCGCGCGGCATCCTATGCGCGTGGCAGAAGGAAAAGTGCGATGAGCGCGACTACGCGCAGGCCGCGCGCCGCGAGGCGATCCGCATGCGCGACGCGATCCGCGCCCGCATCGGCGAGATCCGCGCGTAAAACCGACAGGGGAGTGGTGGAAATGAAATACGACGTCAAGCTCTGCGAGCTCGTGCGCACCGCCGAGATCGCAGCCGATACCTACGACTTTACGGTGCGTGCGCCGGAACTTGCCGCTGCGGCAAGGCCCGGCCAGTTCGCGCACATCTACGTGCCGGGCCGCACGCTGCGCCGCCCGATCTCGATCTGCGACATCGACCGCGAAAACGGCACGCTGCGCTTTGTGTTCCAGATCCGCGGCGCGGGCACGGCCGACCTCGCAAAATTCAAGGCCGGCGATTCGCTCGACATTCTGGCCCCGCTCGGGAACGGCTTTTCCATAGAGCCGGGCAAAAAGGCGCTGTTTGTCGGCGGCGGCATCGGCGTGCCCCGCTGCTCGGCGCGGCGAAGCATTACGGTGAAAACGCCGTGGTCGCGGTCGGCTTCCGCAGCGCGGGACTACGCGATCCTCACGGAGGATTTCAAGGCCGCCGGTGCGCGGTGCGCGTCGCGACCGACGACGGCAGCCTCGGCCATCACGGCCTTGTGACCGATCTGATCCGCGATGTGCAGCCCGATATAATCTGCGCCTGCGGGCCGATGGTCATGCTGCGCGCGGTCGCGGCTTATGCGAAGGAAAACGGCATCCGCTGCGAGATCTCGCTCGAGAGCGCATGGCGTGCGGCATCGGCGCCTGCCTCGGCTGCGCGGTGGAGCTGTACGGTGAAAACGGTGAAATCTACATGGGCCATGTCTGCAAGGACGGCCCGGTCTTTGCGGCGGAAAGGGTGGTGCTCTGATGGCTGATCTGCATGTAAACGTGGCGGGCGTGGAATTCAGCAATCCGCTGATCGCGGCCTCCGGCACGTTCGGCTTCGGCCGGGAGTACGCGGAGTTTTACCCGCTTTCGGCGCTCGGCGGCGTCTCGTCGAAGGGCATCACGCTCAAAAGCGCGCCCTGGCAACCCGGCGCCGCGCATCGCGGAGGCGCCCGGCGGCATGCTGAATGCCGTCGGTTTGCAGAACCCGGCGTCGATCATTTCATCCGCGAGGATCTGCCGTGGCTTCGCGGGCAGGGCACGCGGATCATCGCGAACATCGCCGGCAACACGCCGGAGGATTACTGCGCGATGGCTGAAAAGCTCAATGACACCGACGTCGACATGATCGAGCTGAACATCTCCTGCCCGAACGTGAAGCAGGGCGGCGTGCAGTTCGGCACGACCTGCGCGGGCGTTTCCGGCATCACGAAGGCCGCGCGCGCACTGCAAAAAAGCCGCTGATGGTCAAGCTCTCGCCGAACGTGACCGACATTTCCGAGATGGCGCTCGCCGCCGAAAGCGAGGGCGCGGACGCGGTCTCGATGATCAACACGCTGACCGGCATGCGCATCGACATCCGCACGCGGCGGCCGATCATCCACAACAACACGGGCGGCTTCTCCGGCCCGGCGCTGCTGCCGATCGCCGTGCGCATGGTGTGGCAGACGTACCAGAAGGTGAACATCCCGATCGTCGGCCTCGGCGGCATCAGCACGTGGCAGGACGCGGTCGAGATGCTGCTCGCCGGCGCGACGGCGCCTGCAGATCGGCACCGTGCTGTTCACGGACCCGTACGCGCCGGTGAAGATCGCGGAGGGCCTCTCGAAGTTTATGGACGAAAACGGCGTGCAGTCCGTTTCCGAGCTGACCGGCGCCGTGCAGGCGTGGTGATTGAAGCCCGGCGGCGCGGCCGGATGCGCGCGAACGGCGTGCATCGGTGCGCACGATGCCGGAGAGAGTTGGAGGCGCTTTGATGGAAAATGCGATAACCCGCCTGTACCTGGTGCGTCACTGCCAGAGCATGGGCAATCTCCAGACATATTTTTCAGGGGCAGCACGAATACGACGTCAGCCCCGTCGGGGAGCAGCAGCTCGCGCTTTTGAGCCTGCGCTTTCGGAACATACACCTCGATGCGATCTATTCCAGCCCGCTGCAGCGCGCCGCAAAGACCGCGGAGGCGATCAACGTGTACCACAATCTGCCGATTACGCCGCTCGACGACCTGATGGAGATCGACGTCGGCGAGTTGGAAGCAAAGCCGCTCGGCGACCTGCCGGCGCTGTACCCCGTTTTGTCGCGGCATTGGAACGAGACGCCGCAGGACTGCGTGTTCCCGGGCGGTGAATCGATGCGGCAGGTGTTCGAACGCGCGTCGTCTGCGCTGCGCACGATTCTCGCGGAAAGCGCGGGCAAGACCGTCCTCGTCGCGTCGCACGGCTGCCTGCTGCGCAGCATGGCCTGCGCGCTGCTGTACGGCACGGTCGGCGCGCTGCCGCAGGTGGTGCTCTCCGGCAACACGTCGGTGTCGGAATTTGAGGTTTCTGCGTCGGGCGTGCGGGTCGTGCGGATGAACGACCTGAGCCACCTGCCGCCGGAGCTTCTCGGCGACCCGCACCAGTACGACCTGAAAAATAAGAAATGATGAAAACGGCTGCCCTGGCGGCGGCCGTTTTTGCGGATATTACCCTGGCGGGGCCGCCTGCCCGCGAAACGGAAGGGAGAGACAAAGCATGATTATTCTCGGCGTGGATCTCGGCAAGGCGGCACCGGCGTCGCCGTGTGCGACAAAAGCGAAATGCTCGCGAGCCCGGTGGAGGTCGTTTATGAGCACGGCCGCGCGCGGCTTCGAGCGCGTTGCGGCGATCGCCAAAGCGCGCGGCGCGGAGCAGATCGTCGTCGGCCTGCCGCGCAACATGGACGGCAGCGAGGGGGAGAGCGCGCAGAACGCCCCGCCTTCGGGCGCAGAGCTGCACGCGCTGTGCGGCCTGCCCGTCGATTTTTTCCGACGAGCGCGGCACAACGGTTACGGCGCACAATTTCCTGAACGAGACGAACACGCGCGGCAAAAGCGCAAGGCCGCGGTGGACGCCGTCGCGGCGACGATCATCTTACAGGATTACCTCGATTTCCGCCGCAATCGAAAGGGTAATTTACACAAAATCAAGGTGGACAAAACCGGCTCTGTGCTGTATACTAAATAAAAACAGCTTTCTTTACATAGAGACGGGGAGCACAGAAAGGATGAAACGAAATGGGATACAGAATCGTTACGGACTCCACGACGGATCTGACGCAGAAAATGATCGGCGAGCTGGAGCTGACCGTGATCTCGCTTCGCTTTACGATCGACGGAAAAACTTACCGGGATAAGCCCGACCAGTCGGAAATGCCGACCAAAACCTTTACGCAAAGCTGCGCGACGGCAAAATGTCCACGACCTCGCAGGTCAACGCGGAGGAATTTACCGCCGTGTTCGAGCCGATTCTGAAAGGCGGCGAAGACGTGCTGTACATCGGCTTTTCGAGCGGCCTTTCAGGCACGCTGCAAGCGCCTGCATCGCGCGCGACGAGCTCAGGGGAGAAGTACCCGCGCGCAAAATCTACGTGTTCGATTCGCTCTGCGCCTCGATGGGCGAGGGCCTGCTCGTCTACCACGCCGCGATGATGAAGCGCGCCGGCACAGACATCGAAAGCCTCTACAAATGGCTCGGCGAAAACACGCTGAAGCTCTGCCACTGGTTCACGGTGGGCGACCTCAACCACTTAAAGCGCGGCGGCCGCGTCTCCACGACGGCGGCGCTCGTCGGCACGATGCTCGGCATCAAGCCCGTGCTGCATGTGGACGATGAGGGCCACCTGATCCCGGTCAGCAAGGTGCGCGGCCGCCGGCAGTCGCTCGACGCGCTTGTGCAGAAGATGGCGGAGACGGCGATCCAGCCGCAGGAGCAGACGGTGTTTATCAGCCACGGCGATTGTCTGGAGGATGCGCAGTACGTCGCGGAGCAGGTGCGCCAGAAATTCGGCGTGCAGGACATCCGCATCATTACGTCGGCCCCGTCATCGGTGCCCACACCGGCCCGGGCACGGTGGCGCTGTTCTTCATCGGCACACAGCGCTGAACGCTTTGGGGAGGAAAGTATGGAAAATCTTTTGATGGCACGAAAATCGAGCTCGGCGTGTGCTATTACCCCGAGCACTGGGACAAGAGCCTCTGGCGCGGCGACCTGCGCCGCATGCAGGAAAACGGCATCAGCGTCGTTCGCGTGGCCGAGTTCTCGTGGAATCTCTTTGAGCCGGAGGAGGGCCGCTTCGACGACACCTTCTGGGACGGCTTTTCGACCTCGCCGCCGAATGCGGCATGCGGGTTATTTTTCTGTACGCCGACGGCGACGCCGCCCGCGTGGATGACGGAGAAATACCCCGAGGTTTTAAACTGCGACATTTACGGCCACCCGGTGCGGCACGGCATGCGCAAAGCACCACAACATGACGTCGCCCGTCTACCTCGAATTCGTCCGCCGCGTGACGGAGCACATCGCCGCGCGCTACAGCGCGCACCCGGCGGTCATCGGCTGGCAGATCGACAACGAGGTGAACTGCGAGACGGCGAGCTACCATGCCGAAAGCGACCACGCGGCGTTCCGCGCGCGTACCTGCGCGAAAAATACGGCACGCTCGAGAATCTGAACCGCGCGATGGGCACGGTGTTCTGGAACCAGACGTATACAAGCTGGGACGAGATCCACCTCTCGCGCTACACGCTGGCGAACCTCCTCGAACCCTGCACCTGATGCCGAGGAGCGCCGGTTCATCTCCGAAATAGCGAACCGCTATATCGGCCTGCAGGCGGGGGATCCTCAGAAAATACAGGCGGCCGGAACAGTTCATCACGACGAACGGCATTTTCGGTGTGCTCGACAACCACCGCCTGACGCGCGAGCAGCTCGACTTTATGACGTACGACAGCTACCCGAACTTTGCGTTCGGCCTCGATACGTCGAAGCTCGCGCCGGAATCGCTGCGCGACCGCGAGACCTCGTACAACCTCATCCGGACGCGCAGCATCTCGCCGCGTTTCGGCATTATGGAGCAGCAGTCCGGCCCCGGCGGCTGGAACACGCGCATGATCCAGCCTGCGCCGAAGCCCGGCCAGCTCCGGCTGTGGACGTTCCAGTCCGTCGCGCACGGCGCGGATTTCGTCAGCTACTTCCGCTGGCGCACCTGTGCGTTCGGCACGGAGATGTACTGGCACGGCCTTTTGAACTACGACAACCGCGACAACCGCCGCTCACGGAGCTGCGGCGCACGCACGCGGACCTCGAAAAGATCCAGTGCGCGGCCGGCGCGAAATACGCGGCGAAGGTCGCCGTGCTCTGCGACTACGACAACGAGTGGGACGGCATCGAGGACAATGGCACCCGCTGCGCGGGAAGAGTATGGATGCAATCTTCAAGGCCCTGCAGCGCGCGCACGTCCCGTTCGATTTCGTCAACATCGACGACGCGGGCACCTCGGCGCCGCTCGGCGATTACGCGGCGGCGTTCTACCCGCACCCGACGATCATCACCGAGGCGCGCACGGCGCAGCTCGAATCGTACGTGCAGGCGGGCGGCCGGCTCGTGATCGGCTGCCGTGGGGCTACAAGGACATCTACGGCAAGTGCCCGATGGCGCCGATGCCCGGCCCGCTCGCAAGGCTCACGGGCTGCACGGTGGAGGAGTTCACATTCCTTGGCCCGGCGGACGCGCCCGAAACGATCCTCTGGGAAAACGAAGCGGTGCCCGCGCCGGATTTCAACGACGTCCTGCACCCTGAGGCGGCGGACTGCGCGGTGCTCGGCACGTATCAGGGCAACTACTACGGCGGAAAACCCGGCCTGACGGCGCATCCGTTCGGCAGCGGCACGGCGTATGCGTTCGGCGCAGTGTTTTCGGAGGCGGCCGTGCGCCGCTTCCTGACGCTGTTCGGTATCGGCTGCCCCGAGGCAGGCCTCCCGAGCTGCCCGAGGGCGTGGAGCTTGCCGTGCGCGAGAGTGCGGCGGGCAGGCGCTTTGTGTTCCTGCTGAACTATCCTGGCAGAGCCGCAGGAAATCGAGGGGCTGCGCGGCGCCGCGTACCGCGATTCCTTTTTTGACCGGCCGCACGCTCGCGGAAAACGAGACGGTCGAGCCCTACGGCGTTCTGGTGCTCGAAAAAGCAGGCGGAAAAATAATCCAGTCAGAAAAGGAATGAGAGAATGAATACACCGCGGCTTGAAACCGAGCGGCTGATCCTGCGTAAATTCACGGAGGACGATCTCGAAGCGCTGCATGCGATTTACAGCGACGAGGAGGTCAACCGTTTTCGCCGTGGTTTCCGCTGAAAAGCATGGAGGAGGCGCGCGCTTTTTTTCGAAGCGCGGTACGCGGCCGTATACGCGCGGCCGCAGGGCTATGCCTACGCAGTCTGCCTCAAGGCGAACGGCGTGCCGGTCGGTTACGTCCACGTCGATGCGGGGGAAAGCCACGACTTCGGCTACGGCCTGCACAGGATTTCTGGCGTCAAGGGATCATCACGGAGGCCGGCGCGGCGGTCATCGCGCAGGTGAAAAAGGACGGCCTGCCCTACGTCACGGCGACGCACGACGTAAACAATCCGCGCAGCGGCGCGGTAATGCGGCGGCTCGGCATGCGCTACTGCTACACGTATGAGGAGCAGTGGATGCCGAAAAATTTCCGGTCCGCTTCCGCCTGTACCAGCTGAATTTTGACGGCGGCGGCGCGGTGTACCGGAAATACTGGGAGATGTACCTGGTGCATTTTATCGAAGAAAAATCTTTTGACCGCTTTTTGCGGCGCATTTAAAACTTAGAGAGGACGATGCAAGATGAGAGAAGAAGAAAAATATTTGCGGGCAAGTCTTCAGCCCCGGGGCACCCGGACCTCGTGGCGATCAAGCTGCGCTGCCACAACCTGTGCACGGAGTACAACCGCACGTTTGAGGACGAATACGAGAAGCGCGCGGAGATCCCTGCCGCAGATCTTCAGCGAATTCGGCGAGGGCTCGCGCATTCAGGGGCCGATCCAGATCCACTACGGCGTGCACACGCGCATCGGGGCGCACTTTTTCGGCAACTTCAACCTGACGATTCAGGACGACGCGCCGGTCACGATCGGCGAAAACTGCAACTTCGGGCCGAATGACGATCGTGACGCCGCAGCACCCGCTGCTGCCGGACGAGCGCCGCGCCCTGAAAACCTGGGCGACGGCCGGGAGCTGCACGCCTGCTACGCCGAGCCGGTTGTGATCGGCAATGACTGCTGGTTCGGCGCGAACGTCGTCGTCTGCCCGGGCGTGACGATCGGCGACAACTGCGTGATCGGCGCGGGCAGTGTCGTGACGAAGGACATCCGGCGAACAGCATCGCGGTCATGGCAACCCGTGCCGCGTGCTGCGCGCGGTCGGCGCGGGCGACAGCGTCCGCAATATGCCGGAGCGCCTCAGCGAGAAGAATTTGTATTTGAAAAGCGAAGCGCCGGACGTATACGCAAGATACGTCCGGCGCTTTTTCTGCTTTTTGCCGCCCCGCTACGGCGTCCAGTCCGCCGGCATGTGCGCGTGGCCCCACTGGCAGAAGGCGGCGAGAATGGGCATCAGGGTTTTTCCGGTCTCCGAAAGGCTGTATTCCACCTTCGGCGGCACCTGCGGGTATTCTGTGCGCAGGATGATGCCGTCCCGCTCCAGCTCCTTGAGCTGGCTGCTCAGCATCTTGTGCGTCACGGCGCCGAGCGCGCGCTTCAGTTCGCTGTAGCGCAGCACCTCGGCTTTCCAGAGCCAGAACAGGATATGCATTTTCCACTTGCCCTCGATGAGCGAGATGGCATAGGCAAGGGGAGGACGTTGACCTCCCTGCAAATATCCTGTTCCATAGAAATCACCATTCCTTATTGTTTGTACCTTTGCCGCTTTGCTCGCCGCGGCAAAGGTCACATTGAACAGTGTGTGAAAAAGTATTTTTCACACGATTCCTTTTTCTCATTTCAAAGTGTGCCGGGCGTGATTTTCGGCGCGCGCGTGGCTGGCCCGCCGACCGGAACGGCTGCGCGGCGCCTCCTTTGGGTAGTATCTTCCCGGAAAGTGCGTTCTGCCAATTCGATTATACCATGCTACGATAGATTCGTCCAGAAAAAGAACGGAGGCGCGTTTTATGTCTATCTTGAATTCACCGATCACGATCAACGGGCTGGCGCTCAAAAACCGGCTTGTCATGCCCCCTTGATGGCGACGAGCAAGGCGGCGCAGGGCGGGGCGGTCACCGGCGATTTGTGCGCGTACTACGCCGAGCGCGCGGCGGGGCGGCTGCATCGGCCTGATCGTCACCGAGCACTGCTTCATAAGCCCCGAGGGCCGCGCGCACGCGGGGCAGCTCGATCGCGTCGGATGCGGACGTCCCCGGCCTTAGGCGGCTTGACGGATACGATCCACGCGCACGGCTCGAAGGCGATGGCGCAGATCAGCCATGGGCGGGCGCGGCACAGCCCGGTTACCCGGCTGCGCGCGCTGAGCCCGAGCGGCGTCCGGCTGCCGCGGACAGCGGGAGGGCCCCGCGCCGGACGTGATGGCCGAGGCGGACATCGAAAAGGTGATCCGCGATTTTGCCGCCGCGGCCCGGCGCGCCAAGGCGGCGGGGTACGACGGCGTGGAGCTTCATTCGGCGCACGGCTACCTGCTCAACCAGTTCTTTCGCCGCTCACAAACCGCCGGGCAGACCGCTATGTGGGCGGCACGCTGGAGGGCCGCACCCGGCTGCAATGGTGAGATCCTGCGCGCGGTGCGCGCGGCGGTCGGCGCGGAATACCTGGTCGCGGCGCTTCGGCGCGTGCGATTACATGGCGGGCGGCAGCATCGGAGGCAGACGCCGCAGGGGCGGCGGCGCTGCTGGAAAGCCGCGGGCGCGGACCTGCTCGATATTTCGGGCGGCCTGTGCGGGCTACAGGACCCCGCAAAGCCGCGCGCCGGGGTATTTCGGCGCGGCGGCTGAGGCGGTCCGGCAGCGCGTCTCGGTGCCGGTGCTGCTCACCGGCGGCGTAACCGCGGCGGATGAGGCCGAGGCGCTGCTCGAGCAGGCTGCGCCGACCTGATCGGCGTGGGGCGCGCGCTTTTTGAAGGACGCCGGCTGGGCGAGAAGCGCCCTTGGCGGCGAGCGATGGCGGACGCAAAAAGGGCGGGCGCCCCGGTTCACGGATGCCTGCCCTTTGCGCTGCACTTAGAAATAGACGACCTGATTCTTCTCGGCGCTCTCGAAGATGGCCTCCATCAGGCGCATCAGCTCGCGCTGCTGGTCGTGCGTGACGATCGCCTCGGCCTCGCTGTTCACGACGGCCGCGATGTTGCGGTAGTAGTCGTGATGTCGGAATCGATGCGCTCGAGCGGGTATTCCTTGATCGTCTCCGGCGTGCGGGGGCCATCGTCTTTGTGAGGCCGGCCGCCGTGACGATCGGCACCGCGTCGTGTTTTTCGTCGCTCGTCGCGACGATGATCTTGCTGTTGATGTCCCAGTCCTCGATGACGGCGCTGCCGTTCAGGCCGAGGATGTACCAGCGGGGGGCAGGTCGATGAAGTTGCTCGTGCCGACCTCAACGGTGAATTTCACGCCGTTGTCGTACATGAAGATCGCGGTGAAGCCGTCGTCGACCTCCTCGTTCGTGACGTTCGAGAGCGTCGCGTAAACGGAAACCGGCATCTTGCCCATCATCATATTCATCTGGTCGAGCAGGTGCACGCCCCAGTCGAGCACCATGCCGCCGCCCTGCGCCTTCGTGTTGCGCCAGTCGCCCGGGATGCCGCGCGAGCCGTGCACGCGGGACTCGATGCTGAAAAATACGGCCCATTTTGTCGGATTCGTAAATCGCCTTCGCAATGCGGAAATCCTCGTCCCAGCGGCGGTTCTGGTGCACCGTGAAGCAGACGCCGCAGCGGTTCGCCGCCGCGATCATCTCCTCGAGGTCCGCCGTGCAGAGCGTGACGGCTTTTCGCTGATGACGAGCTTGCCGGCCTCCATCGCCTGAATGCAGACGGGCTTGTGCTGGTCGTTCGGGATAGCGACGGTCACGGCGTCGATCGTGTCGTCGGCGAGCAGCGCCTCGGAGCGAGGGATACGCCTTCATGCCGTTTTCCTCAGCCGCGGCATTGCGCTCGGCAGAATGTGTATACGCCGGCGAGCTCCACCACGCCGGGGATCTCCTGCAAACGCTTTCCGTGTGCCAGCCGCCCATACCGCCATAGCCGATGACGGCAACTCTACAACCTTGGACATAATGTTGATACTCCTCTGAAATAAACACACGCGGTTCGATAAACCGCCAATCTGACACTATTATAACGAATTGAAGCAAAATTGCAAGCCCTTTTCCGAATGTTTACAAATAATTTTTATCGGGCGGCTGTTTTTTGTGCAGACGGCGCCCGCGCATGGCGATTCGTGCCCGTCCGTTTGCAATCCTGCCGGAAAAACGAGGGCGGCCTTTGCGTTTTCCCGGGCGGTATGCTACGATAGAAAAAGGCAAAGAATCACGTTTTTGGGAGGACGAACCGATCATGAAAATGTCATTTCGATGGTACGGCAGCGACGACAAGGTGACGCTCGAGAATATCCGGCAGATTCCGGGCATGGAGGCGATCGTCACCGCGGTGTACGACGTGCCTGCGGGAGAGGTGTGGAGCCGCGAGAGCATTGCGGCGCTGAAAAAGCAGGTGGAGGACGCGGCCTTCTTCGAGGTGATCGAGAGCGTGCCCGTGCACGAGGTCATCAAGCTCGGCGCCCGCGCGCGAGCGGTACATCGAGAACTACTGTGAGAACATCCGCCGCTTGGCAGAGGCGGCATCCGCTGCATCCGCTGGCAACTTCATGCCGGTCTTTGACTGACGCGCACGCAGCTCGACCATAAGCTGCCCGACGGCTCGACGAGCCCTCGTCTATTATAAGGAACAGGTCGAGGCCGTGAACCCGCTTGAGAGCGACAGCGACCTGACGCTGCCCGGCTGGGACGCGAGCTACACGCGCGAGGGGAGCTGAAGGCGGTTGTCGCCGAATACAACGCGATGACCGAGGAGGATCTCTGGCGAACCTCACGTATTTCCTGAGCGCATCATCCCGGTGGCGGCCGCGTGCGGCGTGAACATGGCGATCCACGAGGACGACCCGTGCTGGAGCATCTTCGGCCTGCCGCGCATCATCACCTGCGAAAAGAATCTCGACCGCTTTTTGAAGATCGTCGATGACCCGCACAACGGCATCACGCTCTGCACCGGCTCGCCTCGGGCAGCGCAGAACGACGTCGCGCACATGGCGGCGAAATACGCGGCGATGGGGCGCATCCATTTCGTGCACGCGCGGAACGTCGCCGTGCTCGAAAACGGCTTTTGAGGAGCGCAAGCGCACCTCTCGAAGTGCGGTTCGCCGGATATGTACGCTATACTTGA
>VOFE01001642.1_pt1 | contig 29372 bp, 35 predicted proteins | sample 5384071 | NCBI WGS metagenome assembly VOFE01 (sample SAMN12384724, study PRJNA508395) | human gut metagenome | isolation source: healthy gut D | host: Homo sapiens
CCTGCGTCAGGGCATGAAGAATCATCGTGCCGTAAAGCCGCGAATCAGAAAGCCCATTCAGCTCGGAAAATTCCAGGATCGCATTGTTGCCCCGGACGGCGTAGCTGATTTTACGCGCGGATAGAGCAGGATCCGGAGGCAGCGTAACCCGCTGGCAGACCGACTGACCGATCAGCGCATCGACATAGCCCTGCGCGCCATCGCTTAAATTACAGGAAACCGACTGGCATTGGGATACCGGTATGAACGTCTGCAGGATCTCGGTAAACGCCCGGGCATCCCAGCCGTTGTCAAAGGGCTCAGCCGCCAGAACTAACCGCGGCCGCAGCGTCTGGCGCAGGAAGAAGCGCCCCTGCAGCTGAACCGGCTGATGATCGCTGGCCATCAGCGTAAACCCTTCTTTAAGAAAGAACGGCAGCGAGGCCAGTAAGACGATCACCTGGAGTTCGAAATGATGATGTTTTTTGCATAGCGGCGGGCCTGGTGCAGCAGTTCGCTGGATACGCCTTCGCCCTGATGCTGCTGAACGACCGACAACAAGTCGATCTGCCAGCGCTGGGGATCGAGCGCCAGAAGACCGATGATCTGGCCGCCGTCATCCTCCGCCGCAAAGATTTCCCATTGCGGCCGGGGTTTTATTCGGCACGACTTCCGAAACGTCCCAGCTGCACGCCTTGACGCAGGTCTGCCGCGGAGCGTGCAGCATTCGCCGGCTGGAATCGAAAAACTCTTGAATCTGCCGCTGACCGGCAGGGTTATGACGAATTTTCATGATCTACCTCTTTTGGCTGTTATTCCCATTCTATCATAATCCGGACTCGGGGAAAATGTTCTTGACAGCGCTTTCAGAAAAAGCTGGATTTTCTTATTGTTCTCGATCAATGGATTGATTTCGTTTCAGCCAGGCTGCCCATTCTTCCTGCAGCCGCCGGGGGCCTGACAAATACTTTCCTGCTTGCTCATAGAGGGTTTCTGCAGCACGAGCACATCGCGGAAGCCCGCTTCCAGCAACGCTGTTTTCGCAATTCCCAGCTGGCCGCATACCGCCAGCACCGGCACGTTGGCCGCCTGGGCATGGTGCAGAATACCTAAGGGAACCTTGCCCTGCAGACTCTGCGAGTCGATCCGGCCTTCACCGGTGATAATCAGATCGGCCTGGATCAGTAGTTCGTCTAACTGCATCCAATGCAAAACTGTTCCAGTCCGCTGCGGATTTCACAGCGGAACACTCCTTTTAACATCAAACCGCAGGCGCCGGCGGCGCCCAAGCCCGGCTGCGCGGCGAGGGAACAGTTCTGCCAGGTCTCCACTTTGCGCGTCAGCTGTTCGGTATTGCGGTCCAGCTGCGCGATCAGCGCCTCGTCCGCACCTTTTGGCGGGCGAAGACCCGGGCCGCACCGTTGGTTCCGAATAAAGGATTGGTGACGTCGCACAGACAGATCAGCCGCACCACGGAATTGAATAATTCACAGTCAGAAAGATCCAGCGCTTCAATTTGATCCAGCGTCGCCCGGTAGGCAGGAAGGATTTTCCGTGATGAAGAAACCGCACGCCCAGTGCCGCCGCGATTCCACAACCGCCATCGTGCGTGCCGCTGCCGCCTAAGCCGAGATAAATCGTTTGGCATCCCGCGTCCAGGGCAGCCTTGATCTGTAAGCCTGTGCCGTAAGTCGTCGCCAGCGCCGGATTGCGGGGATGGCATAAACCCGCCGCTGCACTGCGCTAGTTCGATGACCGCTTCCGCTTCTCTCCGGGCCCAGGCCGCGGTCAAAGGCTGCCGCTGCGGATCGCAGAAGGTTCCTTCCTGACGGAGAAATCCGCCGTTTTTTTACAACGGCTTCGACTAAGCCTTCGCCCCCCGTCGCTGATCGGCAGCACGGTTACCTCCACTTCCGGAAAAAGCTTGCGCGTGGTGATGGCAATGCGTTCTCCGATTTCGCTGCTGGACATACAACCTTTAAAGGAGTCGGATGCGACGATAATTTTCTCCATGATGGACCTCCATTTCCGTTTTAAGATGTTGCTTGTAAAAAAACAAGACGGCAGTTTCCGTACAATATTCTTAAATTGATTATAACATTATTCAGTCCCATTCCGGCATTCAGAAGAACATTGATTCACGTTTTCTCCGACGGGTCTAGGAAGTCGGATCAAGGAAAATTCAGGCGTATCAGTAGGCAGAAATAAGAAAAACGGGTATGATAAAGCTAATCAGAGAAAAATGAAAGAAAGGACGAACAACTATGGAAAAAGCCTACGATTTTAAACTTAACGACAGCGAGGGCAACGAAGTTGCGCTGCACGACTTTTTAGGCCAGAAGGTCGTCGTTTATTTTTTATCCCAAAGACAGCACGCCGGGCTGCACGAAGCAGGCCTGCAGCTACCGCGATCATTTCACGGAACTGGCCGCACGAAATCTCAAGGTGATCGGCATCTCCAAAGACTCCGCGACATCTCATCAGAAATTTATCGCTAAACAGAGCCTGAATTTTACACTGCTTTTCCGATCCTGACCGCATCGCGATCGAAAGCCTACGGCGTCTGGCAGGAAAAGATGATGTATGGTAAAAAGGTGATGGGGTGGCGCGCACGACGTTTGTGATCGACGAGCAGGAAACATCTTGAAACGTTTTGATAAAGTGAAGCCCGATCAGGATGTCGCGCAAGTGCTGGCATTCATCGACGGATTGGAAGGACAGAATTAAATTTCCAATTCCGATTTTTATAACTTTCAACAGGATAATCGGTCTGGAACAATTTTGATTCCAGACTTTTTAAGTCGCTTCGGGGATGAAAAAAGGCGTCGTTTTTCAGCATAATTAAATAAGCAGGAAAATAACGGAAATGTAAGCGCTGTGATCATTTCTGTGACGAACATTGTCGAAATTAAAAAAATAAGGATATTATTCATTTCAGCATATTCACTTTTCCTAAAACATAGTATAATGATGATAAGCAAAGGAACAGGATGGGTGATCAGGATGAATAAGAAACAAACAAAGATCATCGGCAATACGCTGGTGGAAGAATATGCCGTGCCGCTGAAAACAGAGGAAAACGCGACGCTGCAGCTGTTGGAGTACGCTGACCGGATTGCGAATTTAGATGCGTTTATTGTGGATTATATTCGGCTGGAAGAACTTCAGATGTATTCGGAGGACCGGGGCATTCCAGTCTATACCGATGTGGAAAGTCTGGCGATCGTCAAGCATGATCTGGCGAAAGAGTCGATTCGCACATGTTTAGTTAAGGGGTTCTACATGAACATTGATTTGTCGGTCATCGTCGATATGCAGTCAAAGACGATCCGCTTTAACCGCAGCCGGTTCAGCACGCTGAACACCGATGACATCATCGCCGCGGTGGCCGGGACGCCGCAGCTGTAATCAGTAAAACAGGACATTTCTGAAAGGAGATGTCTTTTCTTTTGCGTGAAAAAAGGTAAACTTAGCGCTGGATAAAGGAGGAATCGCTTGTGGAAACAATGGAATTAAAAAACCGCGATTCTGCACAGCCTGGATATGAATCTGGGGATGCCGGTGGTATCGCAGGTGGAATTGGAACCGACGGATTTTTTGAATACCTATCTGGAAAAACGGCTGCAGCGTCTGGCCGGCAGCGAACATTGCCGCACCAGTACGACGGCCAGCATCGGCGGGGTCAGTCTGGATGAGGTATTGAAAGCCTCGGACTGGCAGGCATTTTATGAATTCACGCTGCAGCTGCTGGAAAAGCTGTTCAACTACCGCCAAAGCAACGGCGGCCAGAGCGCGGACGTCCTGTTCGCGCTGCTGGAAATCGACCGGCATTTAAGCTTATATGTCGGAATTCTGGATTACCGCAGCTCGCTGATTCATCATCTCAGCCAGGATGAGCGTCAGACCCGGCTGGAGCTGGTCGAGTATCAGACGACGCTGCCCGGCGCGTCGGCCGGGGTAAGCTTCGAGTTCTGCACCGATCTGTTCACCGGGCTGACACAGCTGATCGAGAAGAAGGAAAAGGCTTTACGCCGCTTTCAGAGCTGCTGCTGAACCAACAATTTGAAATGACGCCGAAGGAAAAGATCAAGGCGGCGCAGAAAATCGTGCAGGAAATTCATCCCAGTGACGATCTCACCGAAATGAACCGCCGTGTTGAATTCAAACAGAAAGTCGCGGAATCGCTGCAGGAAAAGAGGAAGTCAACCTGGAAGAAGTCTTTGAGGAAATCTATGTCGATGATCCTTCAACGCTGTTTGAAGCGAAGGCGAAGCTGCAGGACCGCGGTCTGGATCAGCAGCGGATGGTCGTGACCAGCTCCGCCTACGACGCCAAGCTGAAAAAGCAGAAGCTGGTGACGGACAGCGGGATATCGATCGTTCTGCCGATCGATTATATGCTGATCAGAGCCATGTGGAATTCATCACCAATCCCGACGGCAGTCTGTCCATTCTGCTGAAAAACATCACGCATATCTATGATAAATAAAGCGAAGGACGCCGGAACTAACTTCGGCTTGGAAAAATGCAGGGCAGAAGGGATTCAAGATGAATCCCGGATCATTTCAGCCGGCCTTGTCCTGGCTGGCGGCGGCGGTCATTCAAAGGTTGGAAAAAGGAATAAATGTAAAAGTTACACTGCAAAATGTAAAAATTCTCTTTTGATCAGAAACATAGCGATTTCCGTCTTGACAACCGATTCAGTTTCGCTTAAACTGAATCCATATTCAAAATTCAGTGAACAGGAGAGTAGCTTAAGATATCCATCAGCGAGCCAAAACAGAGTGAAAGTTTGGCGGCACTGTCGAAAGCGAAGCGCACCTGGGAGAAGTTCAGATGAAAAAGTAGTCTGAAACGTGAGTCTGCGTTAACGAACGAGGGGGTCGGAACAGTGGTTTCCGGCAACTAGGGTGGTACCGCGATGTGAGTCGTTCCTAGATTAGAGGAACGGCTTTTTTTGTTTGGAAAAGAGGGGTAATATGAGAAAGATGAAAAACACGTTGATCCTGGCCGTTATGATTTTCTGCCTGTGGATCACAACCGGATTGTCGCTGGCGGCTGAGGAGGAACAGCCGGCTCAGGGCAATCCCGCCAACCGGCTGGAGGAAATCCTGCAGCGGGGGCAAACTGATCGTCGCGACGTCGCCGGACTTTGCGCCGCAGGAGTTTATCGACGATTCCAAGAAAGGTCAGGAGCAGTATGTCGGCTCGGATATCCTGATGGCGCAGTATATTGCCGATCAGCTGGGCGTCGAGCTGGAAATTCAGGCGATGGACTTCGCGATGGTGCTCAGCTCGGTCGATCTGGGCGAAAGCGACATGGCCATCAGCGGCTTCGGCTGGAAGGAAGACCGCGAGGATTCCTTTGAATTATCCGACGGGTTTAACAAAACCGGGAGAAGCGGCCTGTCAGGGGCTGATGATCCGCCGCGCGGATGCGGAGAAGTATCCGGATCTGGCCAGCTTCGACGGGAAACTGATCGCGGCGCAGGCCGGCTCGCTGCAGGAAAACTATGTGCAGACCCAAACTGCCGCAGGCGACACTGGAAACGATCACGTCGATGGACATCGGCATCCTGAGCTTAACCACCAACAAGGTGGATGCGCTGGCTTCCGACTGCGACGTGGCCAAAGGCTATGTATCCAAGGACAATTCGCTGATCTTAGCGGATGCGCGCTTTGATACGACGCTGGAAGATCAGCACGCCGGCAACGTGCTCGCCGTCAAAAAGGTGAAACCGAGCTGATTGCCGCGATCAACAACATTATTGCGGACATCAACGAAAAGGGCCTGTACGAACAATGGAAAAACGAAGCCAAGACGCGGGCTTCCGAGCTGGGCATTGAATTCGACGGCTCCGAAGGCGTGGCGAAGAAGTCGCCGGGCGTCATCCAGGTCTTCAGGAGAATTCCGGCATCTTCATGAGCGGCTTGTGGGAAACCTTGAAGCTGGCGGCAATCACCGTCTTCTTTCGGTACGATTTTCGGGGCGCTGATCGCGATCATCAAGCTGTCAAAGAATCCGCTGCTGAAATTCATCACGGCGGTGTATGTGGAAGTGCTGCGCGGCACGCCGATTCTCGTCCAGCTGTATATCTTCCGCTTCTTCTTGCCGATGGCCTTTCCGTGGCTGAACCTGTCGAAATATGCCTGCGTTGTCATCGCGCTGGTCTTCAACAGCTCCGCCTATGTTGCGGAAATTATCCGTTCCGGCATCCAGGCCGTGGACAAGGGCCAGAGTGAGCCGGCCAAGAGTCTGGCATGTCCAACCGGCACATGATGATGAAAATCATTCTTCCGCAGGCGGTCAAGAACATCCTGCCGGCGCTGGGCAACGAGTTTGTCACGATGATCAAGGAAACCTCGCTGGCTTCCACCTTCTATATCGGTGAACTGATGTATACGCGGACGCTGTTAATGAGCACGAAGTTCTATGCCTGGCAGCCGCTGATCATCATCGCCGCGATCTACTTCGTCGTGACCTTCGTCTTGTCGAAGGGCATTCAATATATGGAAAAGAGGATGAGCGTCAGTGATTAATGCAGGAGCAAAATTGAATTGAAGTTAAGGATCTGAAAAGAATTTCGGATCGCTGGAAGTTTTAAAAGGAATCAACGAAACAATTCATAAGGGGCGAGGTCGTTTCGATCATCGGCCCGTCCGGCAGCGGCAAGTCGACGTTTCTGCGGTGTCTGAACCTGCTGGAAAAGCCGACCAGCGGCCAGGTTATCTTTGAAGGCGTGGACATCGCCGACAAAAAGATCAACATCGATCACCACCGCCAGAAGATCGGCATGGTGTTCCAGCACTTCAACGTTTTCCCGCATTTAACCGTGCTGGAAAACATCACGATCACCCGACGCTGGAAAAGAAGGTTCCGCAGAAGGAAGCTGAAGAAAAGCGATGAAGCTGCTGAAGCAGGTCGGCCTGGAGGACAAGGCGCACGAATATCCGCGCAAGCTCTCCGGCGGTCAGAAGCAGCGGCTGGCGATCGTGCGGGCGATGGCGATGGAGCCGGACGTTATGTTGTTCGACGAACCGACCTCGCGCGCTCGATCCGGAAATGGTCAGGATGTTCTGGAGGTTATCCAGCAGCTGGCCGAGCGACGCATGTGCGTGATCGTTACGCATGAAATGGGCTTTGCCCGTTCAGCAGCGACCGCGTGCTGTTTATGGATGAGGGCGTGATTGCCGAACAGGGCAGTCCGGCGGAAATCTTCGATCACCCGACGCATCCGCGGACGATTGAATTCCTGAGCAAAGTGCTTTAAGAAACAGACGTTTCTGACAGGATCAGGACAGGGCGTGGGGCAAACCGAATAAAAAGGAATACCCCGCAGCCGCTAAGACGAAACTAAAATCGGAGGTGCCTCAATGAAAACAACCTTTCAGTACGATCATTACTATACTTATTCCGAGCTGACCGAAGCGCTGCAGACGCTGGTCAAAAACCATCCGGATTTACTTGCGATGGAATCAATCTGCAAGTGAAAAGGGCCGCGACGTGGGCGCTGACGCTGACTAATAAGCAGACGGGCGATCCGCTGGCAAAGCCGGCGTTCTATATCGACGCCAATACGCATGCCGGGAAGTGACCGGTTCGATGGCGGCGCTGCATACGCTCGACGTCTTATGCACCAACTATGGCGAAGATGCGCAGCTGACGCGGCTGGCGGACACGCTGACGTTCTATGTCATTCCGCGGATCAGCGTGGACGGCAGCGAGGTGTATCTGACTTCGCCGTATGACCTGCGTTCCGCCGACCGGCCGTATCGACGCCGGTGCAGCAGCCGGGTTGGTGCCGGAAGACATGGATCAGGACGGCGTGATCCGGATGATGCGGATCAAGGACAAACACGGCGCCTGGAAGATCAGTAAAGGCACACCCGCAGTTAATGGAAAAGCGCAAGCCGGACGAGCGTGAAGGCGAGTTCTACACAGTCGTCAGCGAAGGCGTGCTGAAGGGCGCCAACGGCAATGATTCAGCCGCGCTCTACGTTATAGGGATTGGACTTCAATAACTATCCGTTCGGCTGGTTCCATGAATCCCGCCAGGCCGGCGCCGGGGCTTATCCGTTAAGCAATCCGGAAAACAAAGCGGTGGTGGATTTTGTCTTAGCCCATCACAACATCGGTGCGGTCGCCACGCATCATACCAGCGGCGGCGTGATTCTGTACCCGCCGGGAACCCGTCCGAAAGAGCGCGGATCCTGACGATATGCGCCGGCTGCGCGAGATCGCGGCAATGGCGACGGAAGAAATGGGCTATCCGGCGATCAATATTTTCGATCATTTCATGACGGATCAGGAAAATTATTCTTCCGGTGCGTTTGACGACTGGTGTTTCCAGGATCAGGGCATTCCTGCCTATACGCTGAGCTGTGGAACCTGTTGGAACGAGCCGGCTGCAAGATCGACTGGGACCGCCGCGATGCCAAGAGCGAAGCGGAATGTCTGGATACGATGGCGAAGGTGATGGCGTGGTGCGCGGAAAAACGCTCCGGAAAAGCATGGAAGCGTGGACACCGTATCAACATCCGCAGCTGGATTGGTCGGAAATCTGGCGGCCTGAATCTGAAATTCACAGAGGAAAACTGTCGAATGCCTTCTTATTGCAGGAAGTGGAAAAAACGACGAAGTTCTGTCTGCGCTACGCTCAGTCGCTGCCGCAGCTGGCGATTGACAAGACAAACGTGAACTGGCTGGGCGCGGATCTGGCGGAAGTGACCGTCACGATTTCCAACGCGGGCTATCTGCCGACCTATTTAAGCCGGGAAGGAAGCTTCTGGGCACGGCCAGACCAGTCAAGGTTTCGCTGCAGGGGATTGAAAGCTTCATCGCCGGGCATGCGATTATGGAAATCGGCGATCTGGAAGGCTATTCCGGCGTCAACGCCGAGTATCGTTCCTGTGAGTCACCACCGGCGCTCACGCGCCGCTGACGCATTACACTGCGCTGGCTGGTGCAGGCGCGCAGGGGGCGGAGATCACGATTACCGCATTCCAGCCGAAAGCCGGCCGTGCAGTCGTAAAGCTTGTGTTGTAAATGGCTGCGGACTCGAATTTAAAATCAGAAGCAACAGGGGAAATTGAACGGGATCACCGCCGATTTCTCCTGTTTTATTCTTGCGATCGGATTGCTTGATGATTTCGTTGCAAGAAACTTGATCTGTGATAAGATTAAAAGAATCAGGAAGGATGAGTTCATGAAACAAATCAAAAAAAAGAACCGCAGGCCCCGCGCCTGCCGCTGGCATTAGAAACCGTTGTGCTGACGTCCGCGCTGGCCGCTCAGGAAAAAATTGATCGGCTTGGAAATCAACGACGATCTGTGGCCGGAGGAAAAAGCGCTGAGGAAGGAATTCAGCGAGTGCCGGCTGACGAAAGTGACAATGGCGGCGATCAGCGAGAAGACTTATTTTGTCGACGTGATTTTCGATCATTGCGATTTTTCCAACTGTCAGCTGAGTGAAAGCACGCTGCGGCGGGTTGTGTTCGATCATTGCCGCATGACCGGCGCGGATCTGTCGCGCTGCGTGCTGCAGGACGTGGTATTTTCAACTGTGCGCTCGATTATTCCAACTTTGCGTTTTCCAGCTTTAAGAGCTGCCGCTTTGCGGATTGCATCTGCACGCAGTCTTCGTTCAGCGAGGGGAAGTTTACCGCCTTTGAGATCCAGCGGTGCAAGCTGGATGAAAGTGAGTTTTTCCACAGTCATCTTAACGGCGTCGATCTGTCGACCTGTACGATTGAAGGCATCGCTGTGCGGCGACGAGCTGAAAGGCGTGATCGTCAATCCGTCGCAGGCGGTGGATCTGGCCCGGGTTCTGGGGATTGTCATTAAGGAAGAATAAAGAATCTTTCGGCTTACACAAATATTTCACAATTCATCCATGTTCCTCACACATGAGGGGGATATAATGTAGACAATCAAATGAGAGTTTGATTAATTTCTTTCCCCCGTTAAGCCAGACTCCTGGCAATAGAAAAAATCATTCCTTGATGGAATGGAAATAGAAAGGCGCCCGGTAAGCGAATTTCTATTTTTTTTATCTTTCATTTTACTTTTATTGGGAATAGGCTGTTGCGGGCAGCGGCGGATGAAAGAATCCCGGTGGTTGCCTCTTTCGATTCGCGTCTGTTTTCTGGGAATGAAAAAAGCTCAGAAGATCAACAGGCGATTCTTTTTTCGATCGCTGTCATCATCAGACCCGGACGGAGGAGAATTGGACCGCGATAAAACGGGGGCTTTTCGGACGGGTGACGAAACTGTAAGTTGGCTGTAAGCTCAAACGATGGAGGATTGCGGTCAACTCTCTTATAATGAAGCCAGAAATCAAGGAGGAAAGGCTTCATGAAAAAAAAGAACAGGATGGCTGCTTATCAGTTTAGGTCTGGCGGCAGGCTTTGCTTTGGTGGTTTAAAAAACAAAAGGAAGCGGACGATGATGATTAAGAATCTGCGCTGGCTCGCCGCGATGATGTTCGTTTTCGGCGGCATGAGTCTTTGCCTTTTGGATCGGTACAATCCGATGCTGAATTTGATCACGGATATTCTGCACCAGGGCAGCCGGCTGATGCTTCGCTGAACTGCCGCGGCTGGAGCACCAATGCGGTCACGGCGTCCGGGCTTAAACCACTGCGAAATCGGGACTGGCTATCCAGTCCTTTTCAATTTTCCGATCCCACGATCAGGATGTAATCCGCGGGACAGCGGATCGTTAGGAAATCGGAATAATTATTTTTCAGGCTGAAATTTAATTTCAGTTCCGGCGCCGCGGAACACAAATCCGACCAATCTTTGTAGCCCTTAAGCCTAAGTTCTAAGGATGGAGTAAAACAGGCTTATTTGGGGAATTATTACCATAGTCGAACGAGTTTCGTCCCGGAAAGAGATTGCGGTTCCGATGCCCCTATGCTAGAATTATTATAATAGATATCAGGCAGAGATAAAAACACTCCCCTAATTCTTTAAGCAGTTCAGACAACTGGTTGGAAATCTTAAAATTAACAATTCGTTTTCGATTTCTGGCGACAGTCCAAGCAAGGCGGATGAAGCGGGGGAATAAAGATGACTTCACAAAAAATAATCCTGATCGTAGAAGATAATGAAATTAACCGGGCGATGCTGCGCGGAATTTTAGAGTCGGAATATAAAGTCCTGGAAGCGCCGAATGGGTTAGAAGCGCTGAAAGTGCTGAATGATCAGAAAGATAACGTTTCCCTGATCTTATTGGATATCGTGATGCCGGTCATGGACGGCTATACGTTTTTGTCGATCCTGAAAAACGATCCGTCAATTTCCTCGATTCCGGTCATCGTTGCGACGCAGAATGATAACGAATCCGATGAAGTGGCCGCGCTTTCTCATGGAGCGACGGATTTCGTTGCCAAACCGTATCGGCCGCAGATCATCCTGCATCGCGTCGCCAGTATCATCAGCCTGCGCGAAAGCGCTGCGATGATCAATCAGTTCCGCTACGATCGGCTGACCAGTCTTTACAGTAAGGAATTCTTTTACCGGCGGGTGCGCGAGGAGCTGCAGGCACATCCGGATCGGGAATATGATATGTTGTGTTCCAATATCGAAAAAACTTTAAATTGATCAATGATATTCTGGGCGTACCGGCAGGCGATCAGCTGCTGATCAGCGTTGCCGAGATGATCCAGGAAAAAATCGGAGAGCGCGGGATCTGCGGCCGGCTGAGCGCTGACCAGTTTGCCTGTCTGATCCGCCGTCCGCAAGCCTATCCGCAGGAATATTTTATTCACGCCAACAGTGAGATCAACACGCTGGCGAACATGCAGAACGTCGTTGTGAAGTGGGGCGTTTATGTCATTCGCGACAAACAGGTGTCGGTGGAACAGATGTGCGACCGGGCCTTATTGGCGGTACGCCGGATCAAAGGACAGTATAACAATTACGTCGCGGCCTACGACGATACGCTGCGCAATAAGCTGCTGCGGGAACAGGCGATTACCGACAGTATGGAAGCTGCGCTGAAAGAACGGCAGTTTGTGATTTATCTGCAGCCGAAATTTCAGATTAAAGATGATCAGCTGGCGGGCGCCGAGGCGTTAGTGCGCTGGAATCATCCGCAATGGGGGTTTCAGTCGCCGGCGGAATTTATTCCGCTGTTTGAACGCAACGGTTTTATCACCAAGCTGGATCAGTATGTTTGGGAACAGAGCTGCGCGGAGCTGCATCGGTGGGATCAGGCGGGATATCCGCAGATTTCAGTTTCGGTGAACGTATCCCGGGCCGATATCTACAACAGCGATTTGATCGACTTTTTGACTCGAATCCTGAAAAAGTATGAGCTGCAGCCTTCCGGCTGCATTTGGAAATCACGGAAAGCGCCTATACCGAAAATCCCGGTCAGATCATCGCGACGGTGGAACAGCTGCGGACGCTGGGCTTCGTGATTGAAATGGATGATTTCGGCAGCGGGTATTCGTCGCTGAATATGCTGAACCAGTTGCCGCTGGATATTCTAAAGCTGGATATGAAGTTTATCCAGAATGAAACCGCCAAACCGACGAACCAGGGAATTCTGCGGTTTATCATGAGCCTGGCGCGGTGGATGAATTTAAGCGTCGTTGCGGAAGGCGTGGAAACCCGGGAACAGCTGGAACGGCTGCGGGAAACCGGCTGCGATTATGTGCAGGGCTATTACTTTGCCCGGCCGATGCCGTGAGGAATTTGAAAAGCTGCTGCGGAAGCAACACGAGCAGGCGTCGAAAAATCGCTGGAAAATTCGCTGCCTCTGCCCGATCAGCAGAAGCCGATGCTTTTGTTAGCGGATGGGGACATCCGGTATTGTGAAGAAATGCGCGGCGTCTTAAGTCAGCAGTATCTTGTCCAGTGCGTTAGCGACGGTCAGAGTGTATTGCAGTATTTGGATATGTACGCTAATCAGATCCGGCTGATTATTTTAAGTCTGGACTTAAAGGACCCGGAGGGGATCGACGTGCTGAAAACGCTGCAGCACCGCATTGAGGTTCGCGATATTCCGATCATTGCGACCGGTTATTGGGATGATCAATGGGAGGAAGCGGCGCTGGATATCGGCGCGGATGATTTTGCGGGCAAACCGCACACCCCGATGAGTTTATGGAAACGCGTGCAGCGGACGCAGAGTCTGAGCGTTTTGCGGCAGCAGGAACAAATTCTGCGCGAGGAAGCTTACCGCGATTATTTAACCGGGCTGTTAAACCGCCGCGGCTTGTCTGCGGTTTGCCAGGCGCTGCGGCAGGATGACGCGCCGCTGGCGCTGTTCCGGTTTGATCTCGATAATTTGAAAAAAGTCAACGACCAGCCCGGCCGCGATCAGGGGGGATCAGCGGATTCGTCGTTCAGCCATCTGCTGCGTTCCCATTTCCGGCAGAGTGATATTCTGGCGCGGCTGGGGCAGGATGAATTCATCGTCGTCATGAAGAAGACGGCGCGCAAGGGAAGCGGTCGTCAGAAAAGGGGAAGCGTTGGGGCAGGCGTTTGTTGAAGCCGGATGGAATCAGGATGTGCCGCTGACGGTTTCCGCCGGCATCGCAATGTGGGATCTGGAGTGAAACGCTCGATGAAGTTTTGGCGCGGGCGGACAGCGCGTTGAAATGCGCGAAGGTCGGATGTCAGAGCCGCTGCCGTTTATGGGAGGAAGCGAATGTATGGGGGATCAGGAGCGAAATTGTGAAAAAATAGTGCGGGCCTTCTGCAATGCCTGGTTTGAAACACAGGACGTCGGGAAAAACCGCCGGTTTTCTCTGCGCGACATTGATTTTATCGGAACCGGCGAACAGGAATTTGCCCGCGGACTAGATGCGATGCGGGCCCTATATCATCACGGATATTCAAGAGCTGGATGAGCCGTTTTCAGTTGCTTTTCCCGTGATGAAATGCCGTCTTTACAAGCGGATTTGGGTTCTGTTTTACTGAAATGATTCTTCAAAACTCCCAGTATGCCTGGCATCTTCGGGGGTTTTTATCTTGCGGCGGCAGCGCGAGGGGTGGCGGATCTTAAGTCTGCATTTTGCCGAGCCGGGCCGCAGCCAGCAGCTGGGGTGAACACTATCCGCAGACACTGGTCGTGGAACGGCTGCGCCGTCAGCGGGAGGAACTGCTCAACGACACACTGCCGGGCGGAATGATGGGCGGCTACATAGCCGAGGATTTTCCGTTTTATTTCATCAATGATCAGATGCTGGCCTATTTGGGGGTATCAGGATGAAGCGGAATTCATTGCGGATATCAGGGAAAGATTATCAACTGCATGCATCCGGATGACCGCCGGCGTGTCGATGCGGAAGTGATCGCCCAGCTGGAAACCGGGGATGAATATACAGTCGAATACCGGATGAAGAAACAAGACGGAAGTTATATCTGGGTTCACGACTTAGGCCGGCGGCTGCGGGCGGAGGATGGACGTCCGGCCATTTCGTCGGTGTGCTACGACATCACCGCCCAAATTCAGGCGCAGCAAAAGTGCTGCGCTTATACAATAACATTCCGGCGCGGTTTTCCGCTGCCGCTATGATGAAACGCTGAGCCTTGTCAGCGCTAACGACGGCTTGTTTGATTTCATCGGCTATACCCGCGCTGAATTTGCCGAACTGGGCAATCAGCTGGCGGCGATTATCGAACCGGAGGATTTTCCGGATGTCGTCAGGCGGCTGCGCGAACAGCTGCGGCAGGCCAAGACGATCCATATTGAAAACCGGCTGCGCTGCAAGGACGGCAGCGTGAAGTGGGCTTCAGTCAAAGCTCAGCTGTTTATGGAGAACGATGAATTTTTTTGACTGTGTCTTCATCGACATCACGGAGGAAAAGCAGCTGCGCCGGCGTGAAAAGAACTCTATGAGCGGGAGCTGCGTTATTTCGTGGAAGCGGCCAGCGGCAATCAAAGCGGGCAGGGGCCGGCTGAACGTGACGCAAAATCTTTTGGAAAGTTATTTGACAACGGCGAATTTCGCCGTAGCCCAGGTGGGCGACAGCTATGATCAGGTGATCGCTCAATTCGCGCACTCCTCCATGGATCAGGACACCGGCCTGCGGATTGAGAAGCAAATGCAAAGAGAACAGGTCCGGGCGGATTATGCCGTCGGCAAGAGCGAATATCACTTCGAATTTCTGCGCAGTACGCGCGAGGGCGCGTTCTGGAGTCATACGACATTCCATTCCTGTCTGAATCCGGAAACCGGGGAACTTATTCTCTTTTTCTATACGCTCGATATCACGGAGCAGAAGCTGCAGGAACAGCTGCTGGATCAGATCGTCAGCCTGAATTACGATATCATCGCAGAAATTGACGCGCACAGCGGACAACTGCGGATTCATGCTTCCAATGATCCGATGGTTCCGGCCGAGGATCAGTTTTCACTGGCGATTGAACAATTCGCCAGCCGTTATGTCAAATCGGAATTCATTGCGGAATATCGCCGTCAGCTGGATCTGGACCGCATGAAACGCACGCTGGCCGAACAAGGCCCGTATACATTCTCGGTGGAAATGCAGGATGATCAGGGGCAGACCCGCGTCAAAGTCTATAAGGTTTTTATCTTGACCGTCAGCTGGAGCGTCTGTGCGTCACGCGCAGCGACGTAACCGAAGTCGTGCGTCAGGAACAAACGCAGAAAGCGGAGCTGGCAGCCGCGCTGAATGCCGCGCAGCAGGCGAATGCGGCAAAGACAGATTTTCTATCGCGGATGTCGCATGAGATCCGGACTCCGATGAACGCAATTCTGGGAATGAGCGCGATCGCCGCCCAATCGCTGAACGATCCGGACCGGGTGGGCGAGTGCATCGAAAAAATTCAGCTGTCCTCGCGGTTTTTGCTCGGCTTGATCAACGACATTCTCGACATGAGCCGGATTGAAAGCGGCAAGCTGCTTCTGAACAACGGCCGCTAGTTACACGCAGGCTGATCGAAGGCGTCAGTACGCTGTGCGCCGGTCAGGCCGCGGCCAAGGGCGTTCGTTACCGGTGTGTTGTCGATCCGTCGCTGCAGACGGAATACACCGGCGATTCAATGAAGCTGCAGCAGGTTTTGGTCAACATTCTAAGCAATGCGGTGAAGTTTACGGATTCCGGCGGCGAGGTTGTCCTGCACGCCAGTCAGGTTCAGGCGAAAAAGAGAATGCCGTGGTCCGGTTTGTGATTCGCGATACGGGCGTCGGCATCAGTCCGGAATTTCTGCCGCATCTGTTTGAGCCCTTTTTCACAGGAGTCGACGGGAACGACCGCGGCGTATGGCGGCAGCGGATTGGGACTGGCGATCTCCAAAAGTGTTGTCGATCTGATGGACGGGCGCATCAGCGTGCGTTCAGAAAAAGGAAAAAGGGACGGAATTTATCATCGAGGTCAAACTGGGTGTTGTTTCCTCCGCGGCAGAAGTCTGCGGCTGGAATTCGGCTGATGCCGCTTCAGTGAATCAAAATCCGCGGGATCTGGATTTTACCGGCCGGCGGATTCTGTTGGCCGAAGACAACGTGATCAATACCGAGGTGGCGGTGCTGCTTTTGCAGGCTAAAGGCTTCTGCGTCGATACCGCGGAAACCGGCGAACAGGCGCTGCGGTGTTATGAGGCCTCCAGCCCGTATTCCTACGACGCCATTCTGATGGATATCCGGATGCCGGTGATGGATGGCCTGAGCGCTGCCGCCGCGATCCGCCGCTGTCCACGTGCGGACGCTGCGCAGATTCCGATTATTGCGATGACAGCCAACGCCTTTGATGACGATATCGCCAAGAGTCTGGCGGGGGGATGAACGCGCATCTGGCTAAGCCGATCGACCCGGATTTGTTGTATCAGACGCTCAATGATTTAATCGGGAACAAGGAGGAAAACCCATGGCGGACGTTAAAATAATCATGGAAACTTACGGCGTGAATTACGCGCTGACAATGGAACGGTTTATGCGGCAGGAAAAGATGTATGTGCGAATCCTGGGCATGTTGTTTAAGGACGAAAGTCTGGGGATCTGCGGCAGGCGCTGCAGGGCGAAAAATCTGGACGGAGCCTTTCAGGCAGCGCATACGCTGAAGGGGTATCTGGAAACTTGGGGTTAACGCCGTTGTATGAGGCGGTCTGCGACATCGTGGAACCGCTGCGGCATGGGGAAAAGCGTTCCGATTATCCAGCCATGTTGGAAAAGATTGAGGAAGAATTCGCGAAGGTCAGGCAGATGCACGAAGAACTGACTGCGTGTCAATTATGAAAAGCAATTCCGCGGCACTGTTTGTCCGCACAGCTGCCGCACAATGGCAACCGGTGAACAAAACGGCGCAAAGCCGGAATCAGGATCCGGGTTTCACTGAATGGCTGGGGCAGGTCGACAATAACGAAAAACCGGCAGTCTGGCAAAATCTCCTCACCCAGACAAGCTATACCGCGGAAATCCAGACGTTCGAGATTGCCGGGAGGCCGTGGCGCTGCTGACGCTGACGCCGGAGGTTCCGGCTTTTTCCACAATGATGGAGAAGCTGTGGGGGAGCGGTTGCCTGCGGCTTGGTGGTCTGTCAGATCGACAACGCGCAGCCGCTGTATGTCAATGCGGCTTACCAACAGATGTTCGGCGCGCCGGCCGCGGATTTTAAAGCGGCGATGGAAGCTGTGCATCCGCAGGACTGGCCGGCTTTTGCAAAGCGCGCTGGCGCAGCTGCGGGATCAACGCGGCGCGCTCCAGCACAGTTTCCGCGTCTGGGATGCGGCGCGGAAAACGTATCGCTTTATCCGGATCGACGCCTCTATCCGCACTTTGCCGCAAACCGGCGCGGTGCTGGTGGCGCTGCTTCTGGACGTCAGCGAACAATTCACCTTACAGACGCAGCTGAACACTGCCAATGAGAAAATGCAGGATATTGTCAACGCGATACCCGGCGGCGTGGCCATTTATAAAATGACGGATATTTTTGAAACCGTCTATTTCTCTGACGGCGTTCCGGCATTATGCGGATATACCGCCGAGGACTATCATGCGCTGAGGCTTCAGGATGCCGCGCTGCGAATCTATGCGGAGGACAGCGAGCGCGTCGTGGCCCGGGCGATGGAGGTTGTGCGTACCGGTATTCCGGCGACTTTGGAATTCCGCAAGGTGCACCGCGACGGCATCTCGTCTGGGTGCGCGTCCAGATCAGCGCCCTTGGCGAGGACGAGGGCATCCTCTGCTTCAATGTGTTTTCCACAATATTTCTGATTTGAAGGAAGCCCAGCTGCAGATGAATCATCTGGTCAATTCCATCCCCGGCGGAATCGCCAGCTACAAAGTGGAGATCCATGTTTTTATTCCAACGTTTTTCTCCGACGGCGTGGCGCAGCTGACCGGTCACAGCCCGCAAGAATTTCCAGGCCATCACCGGACAGAACGCAATGCTTGCGATCTATCCGCCGGATCGTGAACGGGTGGAAAAAGCGGCGCTGCAGGCGGTAGTCAGCGGTGAGGTGCTTGACGTTTCCTACCGCAGCCCGCACCGCGATGGCTCCCCTGATCTGGATTCATCTCAACGGGCGGCGGATGGGGCCGCGCGCGGAGGTATCTCAATTTTTACGCGGTGTTTACTGGCATGTCCGCGGAAACACGGCTGTATCAAAGTATTGCCGATGAATCCTCGGACGGAATCTATGTGATCGGCAAGCATAATTATGAGCTCTATTATGTCAGCGACAACCACCGGATCTTTGCCAAGGATCAGCAAGCTGGCGGGCGGAAATGCTACGAGGTGCTTTTTCGGCAAAAAGCAGCCCTGCGCTTTCTGTACGCTGAAAAGCCATGCCGCAGACAATGAGGAACACGAAATGTCTGTCGATCAGCCTGACCGTTTTCTATGCCCACGCTTCCGCGAAACAGATTGGAATGGGATTGAGGCCTATATCAAGCATGTTCGGGAAATTACCGGGGAGGTTCGGGTGCGCCGGAAAATGAACGGCTGGCGCAGTATTTCCAGACGGTCGTCAAAAATCTGCCCGGCGGTGTGACCGTGATTCAAAGCCGTCAGGCGGGACAGCTGGTGCCGGAATACATTTCCGAGGGTTTCGCGGAAATGGCCGGTATGAGCTACACGGCGATGTGCCAGGCAATTCAGCAGGATTTTACCGCGAATATTCATCCGCAGGATCGGGAAATGGTCCGCGGCCAGCTGCTGCGGTTCATCGCGGAGCGCCAGCCGCAGGGGGAAATCGTATTCCGCATGCTGAAACAGGATCAAAGTCAAATCTGGGTCAGCAGCAAGCTGTCGCTGATTCTGGATGAGGACGGGACGGTGCATGTTTACGCCGTGCATCACGACATCACCAAGGAACGCCTGGAGCAGCAGCGGATCCGGCAGCAGTATAACGAGCTGATTCTTGAACACTACCGGACACCAGGTGAGAACGCGCTGGTCGCAGGTCATTGCAATATCACGCGGGGCCGGATTCTGGATATCATGGACTATACGGATTCCGATCTGCTGGCAAGCTTCGGCTATGACCGCGAGGTGTTTCTTTAAGGGACTCTCATCCCTGATCGTCGAACCCGGTCCGCGGCAATATTTCCTGGACCACTATTTAAACGAGCCGGCGCGGCGGGGAAATTCGCCGCCGGCGAAACGGTTCAGAGGCAGACGTGTTTTGTACAGCTGCCCAAGGAAAGTCAGGGCCGCTATGTCGAGATCAAGATGAACATGGTATCGACGCCGGACACCGGGGATGTAACGGGAATTCTGACCGTTACGGATATCACGGAAAAGACGATCTCCAATCTCATTCTGCACCAGTTGTCAAAAATAAATTATGACTTTGTCGCCGATATTGATTTAGGCCGCGACACATATAAGATTCTGTCGCAGAATGAACAGACAAGTCTGCTCAACGCGACGCATGGCTGTTATTCGCAATGGATTGAACAGCTGTTGGAAAGCCATGTGCCCAAGGATAAGGAACGGTATGAGAGAAGTCTGAAACCGGAATATCTGAAATCACGGCTGCAAAACGAAGACTCCTTTACGTTTACCTTTTCGATGCGGGATCCCAGCGGCGAGCTGCGGATGAAGAACGCGACGGTCTCGGTCACGGACCGGCGGCTGAAACGGATCTGTCTGTCACGGACTGACATCACCGAATCGGTCCGCGAGCAGCAGGGATTACTGCGGGTGGCTGCCGTTACCTTTGAACTGGCCGGTTTTATCGACATCACTCGAAACGGCTGATCGTGCATACGCGCCAGACCGTTGTGGAAAACCTGCCGCCGTATGTCGTCGAGCATTACGATGAAGCGATGGATAAGTTTGTCGGCCAGCACACCCAGAAGGAAGGTCTGGAGGAAATCCGGGGGCAGTTCCGCTTGGCGGCGATGCTTGACAGGCTGAGTCAGGATCCGCAAGGCTACGATTTTCTGTTTCCTTATCAAGACGCGCAGGGAGAACGGATTAAAAAGGTCAGCGTGCTGTGGGGCGACGCCGATCATCAGACGGTCTGCCTGGTCCGCGCGGATGTGACGGAGATGCTCGAGGCTGAGCGCCGGACCAAGAAAACACTGGAAAACGCCTTGATCCAGGCCGAAGAAGCCAATCGGGCCAAAAGTGATTTCGTCGGCGATGAGTCACGATATCCGCACGCCGATGAACGCGATCATGGGCATGACGGCCTTGGCAACGGCGCATCTGGGCGATTCCCAGCGGGTTGCCGACTGTCTAAAAAAAAATCACCTATTCGTCCAAGCATCTGCTGAGCCTGATCAACGACGTCCTCGATATGAGCAAGATTGAACGTTCGCAGATAACGTTGAACCGGGTGCGTCTGCGGATGCCGGAGGTGATCGAGCAGCTGGCGGCGATCATGGGGCCGCAGGCCCGATCAAAGCGATCCAGCTGAACATTTCCCCTAATCAAATTGAACATACGGTCTTCTATGGCGATGCGCTGCGGATCAATCAGATCTTAATTAATATTTTAAGCAACGCAGTGAAATTTACACCGGAGGGCGGCACAATTGATTTCATCGTGGAGGAAATTCCAGGCAGCGATCAGAATCAGGTCCGCTACCGGTTTACGATTCGCGATACCGGCATCGGCATTGAACCGCAGTTTTTGGAGCATTTGTTCGATCCGTTTGCCCGCAGTTCGCAAGTCGGACAGATTGAAGGGACCGGTCTGGGCTTAAGCATTACCGGGGCCTGATCGAGTTAATGAACGGCAGTCTTCAGGTGGAGAGCCAGGTAGGGCAGGGTTCGACGTTTGTCATCGAATTGGCGTGTGAGCCGGAGCTTAACGGAAATCCGGACGGCGAGAGGCCGGCGGAAGGAAGCTTAAGTCCGCAAGCGGACACAACTCTGGAAGGACGGCGGTTTCTGATCGTCGAAGATAATCTGATCAACGCGGAAATCTTAAGCGGCATCCTGGAATTGGCCGACGCTGAATTTGAGGTCTGTTACGATGGAAAACAGGCGGTCCGCCGGTTCAGCGAACAACCGGAAGGGTATTACGACGCAATTTTGATGGATATCCAGATGCCGGTGATGAACGGTTATGAAGCAACCCGCGTCATCCGGCAATTAAAGCGGGCGGATGCCGGACAGATTCCGATTGTCGCTATGACAGCCAACGCCTTTGCGGAGGATGTGGAAGCCTCCGTGGCGGCCGGCATGTCGGCGCATGTGGCGAAACCGATTGATCTGGATTTATTGTACGCGGTATTGAATCGGGTGCTGCCGGAGAAGACGAAAAGTTGAATTATGAAAGAGAACCGCGGCTGAACTTGGCTGCGGTTCTTCATTTTGTCAGTTGGTGTTTTTTCTTCTATTGAAAACGCGGCGCGGAAATAAAATTCTTCCTTTTTGAATGGAACTTTGCTATAATAATTAAGCAATGCACCGGTGGCGGAATCGGCAGACGCGCACGTTTGAGGGGCGTGTGATTTATTCGTACGGGTTCAAGTCCCGTTCGGTGCACCAGTTGAATTCAATTTCCCGGAAGTTCCGGGTCGAAAGTCCTGAAATCAGGCTTTTTTGTTACTTTTTGCAGGCAGAATCTAACAGTTTTGTTAGAGAGAAGAAAGCCGTGGCGGGAAGATTTTCGGTTAGTGTATAATAAGATCATATGAGGAGGGATTGGGATGTTTAAAATCTTGATTGTCGAGGATGAAGAAAAATCCGGGTGGAGCTGCAGAACCTGTTAAACCGCTACGGCTATGAGGCGCTGACGCTGGATGATTTTCACGAGGTCGATCAGCAGATTCTGCGGATTCAGCCGCATCTGGTCTTGCTGGATATCAATCTGCCGGAAATGGACGGCTATATGATCTGCCGCTCGCTCCGCCAGCAATCTTCGATTCCGATCCTGATGGTGACCAGCCGCAGCAGCGATCTGGACGAATTAATGAGTATGAGTCTGGGCGCCGACGACTTCATCACCAAGCCTTACAATGTCCAGATCCTTCTGGCGCATATTCAGGCTGTTTTAAAGCGCGCGTATCCGCAGGATCAGGGCCGGCTGCTGGAAGTCAACGGTGTTACGCTAGATTTAAGCAAGGGCTGTGTGATGCATGAAAATCAAAGCGTGGAGCTGACAAAAACGAAATCCGAATCCTGTGGCTGTTAATGCGCAAGCAGGGCACGATCGTCAGCCGCGACGAGATCATGACCGATTTATGGCAGTCGGAGGAATTCGTTGACGACAACACGTTGACCGTGAACATCAACCGGCTGCGGCGCAAACTGGAAAGCATCGGCGTGAGTCCGGATTATCTGTCGACCAAACGCGGGCTGGGGTATCGGATATGACGTTCAAAGAATTTCTTCAGGACCGCTGGGTATTCCTGCTGGGGCAGACGATCTTTTGCTTTTCGCCGGGGTGCTGCTGCGGTTACTGCGCGTCAGCGGGTTCGCGCTGGGGTTTTTAGCTTTTCTGTATCTGGCGCTGATGCTTGTCACGCTGGGGGTTGAATTTTACCGCAAGAAGACTTCTTCGACCAGATGTTTCAGCTGTTGGATCAGCTGGAAAGAAATACTATTTGTCGGAAATCATCGAATCCCCCAATTTTGTGGAAGGGCAGAAGCTGACGCAGCTGTTCCGGGTTGTGAGTAAGTCGATGAACGATACGATCGCCGACTACCGCCGCCGCAACGAAGATTACAGCCGGTACATTGAAACGTGGGTGCATGAAGTGAAAACGCCGATCGCTTCCTGCAAGCTGATCATTGAGAATCATTCCGATCCGGTGACGCGTTCGCTGGAGGAGGAAGTCGACCGGATCGATCAATACGTTGAACAGGCACTGTATTACACACGGTCCACCGTTGTGGAAAAAGACTATGTGATCCGCCGCTGTTCGCTCGATCAGATCGTCAGCCAGGTGATCAAAATCACGCGAAGACGCTGATTTCCCGGCAGTTCTCAATAGAACGGGAAAATCTTGATCAGACCGTCTATACCGATGTGAAATGGATTGATTTCATTCTCAGCCAGATTGTGACCAACACGGTCAAATACCGCACGACCGAGAAGCCAGTGCTGCGGTTTACGGCGAAAGCGGATGAAAATCAGGTGACGCTGCGGATTGAAGACAACGGCTGCGGGATCAGCGCCCATGATCTGCCGCGGATCTTCGACAAAGGGTTTTACCGGGGACAATGGCCGGCAGGTAGCCAAATCAACCGGAATGGGGCTGTATCTTGTCAAACAGCTCTGCGATAAAATGAATATCGGGATTCAGGCTGAATCGCTGCCCGGCCGGGGAACCACTTTCTTGCTGACGTTCCCGTTATCCGGCTTTCTGCTTCCGGAATAAAATGAGAAAATGGGTAGTACACTGAGAGCGGAAAGGCTGGAAAATTTTAAACCGCGGGATAACGCTTGATTTTTCATCGCCCTTGATTATAATAAGGACGAAAAGAATGGGTGAAGCATGATCGACTTTTAAAAAAACAACGAAAAACAAACCGAGCTGGTCGGACTTTTAAAAAGTACGCGCAGGCTGCACGCTTTACGACTGGCATCAGCCGCACAAAAACGGGCTGCAGTCGATGCGTGGTTATAAACGCCGTAGAGCGCAACATCATCGCCCGGCAACATGTTCCGCTGGGGATACGGGAAAGCGACGCTGGATCTGTTCGCCGGCAACGTTAAACGTTGCCGTCGCGTATTGAACGGCGTCCGAATAGCCGAACTGGATGAAATGAAATTCCGGCGTGAGCTTTGGGGCATCAACCCCTCACGGACTTCTGGCGCGTGGGTCGGGGCATTGCGAAGAAACTTGAGCAGAATGGGATGTTCACAATGGGCGATGTCGCCCTCTGTTCAGAGCGGAACGAGGACTTGCTTTACAAGCTGTTCGGCAAGAATGCGGAACTACTCATCGACCATGCGTGGGGTTGGGAACCTACGACCATTGAAGCGATCAAGGCGTACCGTCCCAGCTCCAACAGCATCAGTTCCGGTCAGGTATTGCACTGCCCATACGAGACGGATAAAGCAAAGCTGGTTGTCCGGGAAATGACGGACTTGCTTGTGCTGGACTTGGTGGACAAGGGGCTTGTCACCGACCAGATGGTTCTCACAGTTGGCTACGACATCGAGAACCTAACCGATCCGGCACGACGGGCAAAGTATCACGGCGCGGTTGAGACAGATCATTATGGAAGGCAGATTCCGAAACAGGCGCACGGCTCTATCAAGCCTCGACGGTCACACATCATCTACGCGCAAAATAATGTGCTGTGTCAGAACTCTTCGACCGGATCGTGGACAAGAATCTGCTTGTCCGCCGTATGTATGTTGTGGCAAATCATGTCCTGCAAGGGGAAGCGGACGCGCCGGTGAAGTGGGCAATCCTGAAAATTAAAAGAAAAATAACGGTGATTCTGTCCAGGCTTGACCTGGCGCTTCGGCCGGCGAATGCCGAAATGTTGGTGAAGGATGACGAGGGATGAAAGCTCGATTCACCGTGACCGATCAGGTCAAGGAAGGCGCTGGATGGTTCAGGCGCTTCTGTTGCGCCGATGACGAAGATGGGAATCGTTTCATTTTGCGGCGGATGAAAGAAACAGGCGGCAGGCACAGGGTTATGACGAGAAAAAGATGGAATGCTTCATCCAGCGGGATTCTTCACGATGGAACGCGGATCAAAGCGCAGGATAACGTTTAAAGGATTTTGCTGGCGAAGCCGAAATTCATGTTTTATTCTTTTTGGACGGGTTCCCGCCTGCCAACAACGTTCCTCTGGCGTACAATAAAGACATGATTGCGGGGGTGCTGCAGGGGTCTGCGCCGACTACGATCTGAAACCGATTCTGGCGCTGGGCTATGATATTCATGCGGAAGATGTCGATTTGTTAGATAAAACCAGGGGCGTCATTCTGGGCAATCTGAGCGTATGGCTTTAACGCCTATTCGCAGAAAGCGGATCCGGAAGGATTATATGCGTTACATAAGAAGGGACTGCCGGTCGCGATGGCGACAATCGGCAACAATCCTAACTGGGGGAAGGAAGGCCTGATCTGGACGGCGGCGCGGATGATGCGCGCCTGCGGGACAGCGAAGCCGTGTTAAGCATGTTGACAAGTCAGGCGGCGAAGCTGCTGGGCTGCGCGGATCAGAATCGGATCGATTGAAGCCGCTGAATAAAGGACGCGGACTTTGTCGTCTGGGCGCCAATCCGATCGAAAGATTCTGGCGCTGAGCCTATGAAGGCCGGGTTGAAAAGGTCTTCATGCTGGGCAAGGTCGTCTATGTTCAGTTTGGAGGTTATCAACAATGAAGCTGATTAAAAACGGAACCGTCATGACGATGGGGCCGCAGGGGACGCTGCAGGCTGACATTCTGATTGAGAACAGGAAGATCGTTGATATTGCGGAAAAAGATTACGGCGGAAGGTGCTGAAATCATCGACGCTTCGGGCTGCTCGTCTTGCCGGGCTGGTCGACGCGCACAGCCACATCGGCGGCTTTGACACGAAACCGGCGCAGGATCTCAACGAAAGCGTCAATCCGGTTACGGCGCAGCTGAACGCCTACGACGGCGTGGATCCGTTATCGCCGCAGTTTGCCTCAGCGTTGAAACCGGCATCACCGCCAGCGGGATCGTGCCGGGCAGCGCCAATGTGATCTGCGGTCTGGGCTGCGTGATCAAATCCGCCGGGTCCAGTCTGGCAGAGCGCTGCGTGAGACAGCCGTTCGCGCTGAAGGCCGCGGTCGGCGGCAATCCGAAGGGCGTTTACGGCAAACGCAATCAAAGTCCGATGACGCGCATGGCGATCGCGGAAACGATCCGCGAATACTTCCATCAGGTTCAGGACTACCGCCAGAAGAAGCAGGAAGCCAAAGGCAGATCCGGCCAAAATGCCGAAATTCGATCAGGGGCTGGAAAACGGCGAGCTGGTGCTCGATAAAAAGATCCCGTTAAAAATCCATGTCTATCAGCACGATATTCTGACGTGCATCGAACTGGCGAAGGAATTCGATATCGGATCACGATCGATCATGCTCTGGGGTCCAGTGATTTCCTCGACGAAATCGAAGCGGAAAAAAAGACCGGCTGGCGATTATCTACGGGCCCGATCGGCGCGCAGAAGGGGCCGAATGAACTGCATTTAGTTGATACCGGCTGCTTAAAGGATCTGGATGAGGCGCGGCGTTTTATGCGCGATCATGACCGACGGTCCGGCCCGCAATCCATGGATGATTCTGGCTCAGGCAGGGGAAGCTGTGCGCTTCGGCTGTCCGGCGGAACGCGTGCTGCGGATGATTACGATCAATGCGGCGACGATCCTGGGCTGCGAAGACCGGATTGGTTCGCTGGAAGTCGGCAAGGATGCCGATCTTGTTCTGTTTGATCAGAAGTCCGGTCGTTTCCACCGCGGCGAAAGCGCTGCTGACGATGGTGGATTCGGCGAGGTCGTTTACCGGCGGTAAACGAAGCTTCCTGTCTTCAGCTTTGCCAAAAGCAAGGCTTGTCCCTTTTGAAAGAAGCAGACCCTGCGGATTAGATCAAGATCTCAGAAAAAACTGGTTGTTCGAAGCGGATCCTGAAGCTTTGGACAGCCAGTTTCTTTTGTTGTGAAGATCAAGTTTGTTCGCTAATCCCGCTTTTCAATCGTCAGCGACGCGATGACAGAAGGATTCGGCGCACCGGTTTTTAAATTCTGTGCGCCCGGCATTAACATCATATACCCGTCTCTTTTCCGCACCGTCTTTCGGGGACTGATCGGCGTCGATCCAGACATGCTGCACCTGACCGACAACCATGGCGGTGATGCCGGCGCCGCTGAGATCCTCCCATGGATTTCAGCGTGCATTCCAACGTGACGAAGCTTTCCTGGATGATCGGCGCGGAAATCGTGCGGGCGTTTTCCAATGTGAAGCCACCGGCGGAAAACTCATCGGCGTCCAGTTCGTTTTGGCGGATTGTTTCGATCAGCGCGTCGTAATAACGCACCGGCAGAAAATTGACCGCAAAAACACCGGTCCGCTTGATGTTGGCATAGGTGTGCGTGTGCTGGTAAAGATTGCCAAGTACGAAGAAGAAGGCCGTCTTGTCCCCGTGGAAGCAGCTCCAGCTGTGAAAACAAATGTTCGGCTTGCCATTCTCTTTCCATGTCGTGACGGCAAATAAAACCTGCGGGATGGCGGCTGCGAGCTCCAGGATGGGAAAACAGCTCAAATTCTTCCGGATAAGCGGGTTGGAAATGAGCCGGGCGGTCTGATCCGATTTCAATTTTCATGCGATCTCCTTTCGGCAGACCCTGAATCTGCCGGAGGCCCGAAAGTTAAGTCAAGCAGGGAATCTCCTTGTCATCATTATACACCCTGCTTTGATTTCAGCTTACTTCCGAGTTTAGGGATGCCTAATTCCGAATGAGTGCATTATATATAAAAGGAAGAATTCGAATCTTACAATTCTGTTAGCGAGCTGTAAGTCCCTTCTAAGGTACAATAAGCGTGACAAGCTTATAATAAAATCGTAATCAGGAGGAAGCACAAATGAAAACATTCAATAAGATTCTGATTGTATGCCAGGTTTTATTTCAGGTCATTGTATTAGGCCAGGACGGCCTTGGCGATATTCATTAATAAAGGAAGGAAAACTTATGGAAACGATATTACGGGTAAAACAAATTGAAAAAGATTTACGGCAATAAAGGAAGCATTACCCGGCGATCGAGGATATCAACTTCGAGGTGAAGAAAGGGGAGTTCGTCGGGATCATGGGACCCTCCGGTTCCGGTAAAGACGACGCTGCTCAACTGCATCTCGACAATCGACACCGTGACCAGCGGTCATATTTTAATCGGCAAGGACGACATCACCAAGATGAAAAGCAGCCAGCTGTCCAAGTTTCGCCGGGGAACAGCCCTCGGCTTTATCTTCCAGTTTTAATCTGCTGGATACGCTGACGGCGTATGAAAAACATCGCGCTGCCGTTGACGATTCAGCGGGTCAATCCGAAAAAAAAGATCGAAGCCCGGATCAAGAAACTGTCGGTTCAGCTGGGAATTGAGGAAGTTCTGAAAAAATATCCGTATCAGATGTCCGGCGGTCAGCAGCAGCGCGTCGCCTGCGCCCGCGCGATCTGCCATCCGTCGCTGATTCTGGCCGACGAGCCGACCGGAGCGTTGGATTCCAAAGCATCAAGAATGCTGCTGAACAGCTTTGAGGTGCTTAACAAGTCACTGGAAGCCACGATCCTGATGGTCACCACGACGCCTTTACCGCCAGCTTCGCCCATCGCATTCTGTTCATCAAGGACGGCCGCATATTCAATAAGAGTTAGTCCGCGGCGACGACGACCGCAAGACATTCTTCAACCGTATCATCGAGGTCGTCAGTTTGTTGGGAGGGACACCAACAATGTACTTTAAAATCGCGCTAGGCAATGTCCGCCGCAGCATCCGGGATTACGGCGTTTACTTCCTGACCCTGACCTTCGGCGTCTGCCTGTTCTATGTCTTTAATTCAATTCAATCTCAGTCCGTCATGCTGGCGCTGAGTCAGTCGCAGGCGAAATGCTGGTGCTGTTAAACAATCTGATGCAGATCTTCTCAGTGTTTGTCTGTATCGTCCTGGGCTTTCTGATCGTTTACGCCAATAACTTTCTGATCCGGCGGCGTAAAAAGAACTTGGTCTGTATCTGGTGATGGGCATGAACAAGGGCACGGTGGCCCGGATCCTGATGATCGAAACCGTAATGATCGGTTTATTGGCCTTGCGGTCGGTCTGGGCTTGGGGATTCTGGTCTCCCAGGCGCTGACATTGGTCACCGCCAATCTGTTCATGGTTCAGCTCAAAGCCTTGAGTTCATCGTTTCCGTTAAGGCGATTCTGTTGTCGGCGCTGTTCTTCGGCGGGATGTATCTGATCGTGCTGATTTTCAACAGCGGTTGTCAGCCGGTATAAGCTGATCGATCTGCTTCAGGGCGACCGGCATAACGAAA
>VOFE01000983.1_pt1 | contig 29211 bp, 55 predicted proteins | sample 5384071 | NCBI WGS metagenome assembly VOFE01 (sample SAMN12384724, study PRJNA508395) | human gut metagenome | isolation source: healthy gut D | host: Homo sapiens
GTTTTCGCCCATCGGGAACAGAGCACGTCCGTCGCGCTGTCCTTGTTCCTGTACTGGGCGTTCAGCTCGCGGATCTGCTCGTTATCGACGAAGGTCACGCTGATTTCAGCGGAATCCTCAAATTTCTCCATCCGAAGAACCGCATGGCAGCAGCGGCGGATCAGCATGCGCACGCCGGTGGGAACCTTAACCGCCTTCTGATCGTTTTTGATGATGACTCTGATTTTTTCCATATGCCAAAATCCTTTCGGTTCGGGAATCCCCGCCGGCGCCGCTTGATGCCGCGGGCGGGACTCCACAGGGGTTATTTTGAAGCGGACGCCCTTTCGTACGCCCGTATGATGTCCTGCACAAGCCGGTGGCGCACAACGTTTTTCCGTAAAGCGGAAAATCGAAATGTTCGACGTTCCGCAGCACGCGCATCGCGTCGCGCAGGCCGGAGCGCTTGCCGTCCGGCAGGTCGATCTGCGTGACGTCACCGGTGATGACCATTTTCGAATTGAAGCCGAGGCGCGTCAGACACATCTTCATCTGCTCGCAGGTGGTGTTCTGCGCCTCATCGAGGATGACGAAGCTATCGTCGAGCGTGCGGCCGCGCATGTACGCGAGCGGCGCCACCTCGATGTTCCCGCGCTCCACATACTTCTGGTACGTTTCCGCGCCGAGCATGTCGAAAAGCGCGTCGTAAAAAGCGGGCGCAGGTAGGGATCCACCTTCTGCTGCAAATCGCCGGGCAGAAAGCCGAGCTTTTCGCCGGCCTCAACCGCGGGGCGCGTGAGGATGATGCGGCTGACCTGCTGCGCGCGGAACGCCGTGACCGCCATCGCGACGGCGAGATACGTCTTGCCTGTTCCGGCAGGGCCCACGCCGATCGTGACCGTATTCTTCCGGATGTTGTCGCAGTACGCCTTCTGGCCGACCGTTTTCGGCTTTACGGGCTTGCCCTTCGCCGTGATGCACACGCAGTCCTCGGCGAGCGGGGCCATCTGCGCCTCGCGGTCCTCCTGCACCATGTCCATGCAGTAGCCGACGTTCTGCTCGTTGAGCGTTTCACCCTTCGCGATCAATCCCAAAAGGCTCTCGGCTGTGCGCGCCGCTTTCGATACGCCGGACTCCTCGCCCGTAATCCTGAGCTGGGAATCGCGGCAGGAAAGCGTGACGCCAAAGGCTTTTTCAATCCGCTTTGCGTGCGTCAAAGCTGTCGAACACTCGGCGGCCGCAGAAGCATTTTCCAAAAAGAATACTTTTCTCCAAATCGTTCTCCTTCAGAGGCCGCGCGCCGGCGCGCTCTCGATGAAATCCTGTGCGGAGCCGACCGCCCGGGCAGAACCGCCGGGCCGCTCCGCAAAGCCGCCTGATGCCGGAAAACGCGCCGGCGCCGGACGCTTGGCACCGGACGCACACGTCCGTGCCTACGCAGTTATTATATCATAATATATCGATTTTGGTCACGAAATTTTTAAATGAAATTATTTAGATTCGCTGTGCAGATTCGACAAATGCCATGAAATGCGTGCGGCCGCGCGCTACGTGCCGGATGAAATCGGCACCGCTTCGGCAATGTTTTCCTCGCAGACGCATTCGGGAAACGCGTATACCACGCCGTCCTTGAGGGAATACGTGACCGTTTCGGAGAGCAGCACGCCCTCCTCGCCGAGGTAGATTTCCTGCATCTGGCGGATTTTTCATACGCGCGCTGCTGCGCCTGCTCCTCGGTGAGCTCTACCGTGACCGGCTCATACGCGGCGGTGCGCAGCGTTTTCCACCCCACGGGCAGCGCCGTGCCGAGCAGCGTGAGCGGCTCGCGGCTGTAAGCGGTGATCTCCGAATCGGGCGCGCCGGAAAGCCCGAGCGGCACGCGCACGCCGAGCACGTACAGCGCGCGCCGCGTGCCGGTGTCCGTCTCCCGCTTTGATTCCAGCGTCAGGGGCAGCTCGCCGTGAACGTGTGCCGCGTCTCCGCCATGACCTTGGCACGCGCGTGCGAGAGCAGGTGCCGCACCGGCTCCTCGCTGCAAGGGGTCGCCGATCTCCGTGATGCCGGAGACGAGCACCTCGCCCTCGGCCACGGCGGAGCCGACCTCGGCGAGCACCGTGCCGCTTTCGGCCGTGACCGACCGCACAAGGCCGGCGCGCTTCGCCACAATATCGTATGCGCCGCTGTGGTCGGCGCCCGGAGCCCGCTCGACGGCGCCGCGCACGCTCAGCGTGATGAAACAGCCGTCTGTGTTCATCGAGGCCCAGGAGATCTTCGGCAGCGCGAGCTGGAGGCGGCTCGAGGCCAGCGCCTCGTCGAGCGCCGCGCGTGATGCGCCGACGTACGCCCGCAGTCCTCGGCCGCTTCAAGAATCTCGCTCTCGGCATACGGCGCCTCGCCCTCGACCGTGACGCCCCAATAAAAGCCGGAAAGCCAGCCGTACAGCGCGATGCCGAGCACGGCGCCGAGCAGCAAGCCCGGCCGCCGCAGCGCGGCGCAGCACGAACGGCCAGCCGCGCCGGCCGATAAGCCGCACACGCGCGTGCGTGCGCACTTTGACCGCGTGCAGCCGCCGGTACTGCTTTGCCCGCACGGTCAAAAAGCAGGCTTTCGCCCTGCCGGTCTATCTTGAGCGGCACGATCCCGCTTTTCACCGCCACGTTCATAAAGCGCGCCGTATCGCCCGCAACGCGCGCAGTCGCGGTGCCGAACGCCCACCGCGCGATTTTCTCGGTCACCGGTAAGCCACCTCCTCGATTTTGCCGGTCAGCACGGCGCTGTCCTCCTCCACGCGCACGAGCTGCAAATTCTTCCCTTTACCCAAACCTGCTGCCGGCCGCACCGGAAGCCGATTTCCTCCGCGCCGTATTCGACGATGCCGTCGCAGCCCTCGAGAATCAGCCGGCGGCTGCCGAGAATCTCGGTTCGGATCGTACCGCCGGTCAGGCCAAAGCGCACCTTATCCGTTTTTCTCCCATCGCCGCGCCTCCTTTCTCCGCTATAAATATGCGGCGGCCCCGCGCATATACTGAGAGGAAACCGGCAAACAGAGGAGGAAACCGATTTGAAAGCCCACGCCCTGCCCGCACCCGTGCGCGCCGCCGCAAGGCCGCTTGCTGCAGCACTTTCCGCTGCCGCGCTGCTTTTTCTGTGCATCCTCGCGCTTATGTACCGCACCGACGCCGCGACCGGCGTGCGCAGCGGCATCTACACCTGCCTGAACACGCTCGTGCCCGCGCTGTTTCCTTTCGTGCTGCTCGCCTGCCTGCTCTCGGGCAGCAGGGCGGCAGGCCTCTTTTCCGCCCGCTCGCGCCCGTGCTGCGCCATGTGTTCCGCCTGCCGCCCTGCGCGGCGCCGGCGATCGTTTTCGGGCTGACCGCAGGCTACCCGACCGGCGCGAAGATCGCGGCCTCGCTCTACGACGGCGGCCGCCTCACGCGCGGGAATGCGCCCGCCTGCTCTGCTTCTGCACCGCGCCGGGCTACGCCTTCGCGGCCTCCTATACCGGGACGATCCTGTTCGGCAGCGCGCACACCGGGCTGCTCTTCTTCCTCGCCTGCCTGCTCGCCCCCCCTTATCACGGGCGTCTGCCTCGCGCGCTTTGCGCCGAAGCCAGTAAAACCGACGATGCCGTGCCGCAGGGGCGGGCAGCGTGACCAACGCCGTACGCAGCGGCGTCTCCGCGATGGTCTCCATGTGCGGCTTCGTCGTCGTTTTTCGGCGCTGCTCGCTGTTCTGCACGGCTCCGGCCTATTCAAACGCTCACGGGCCTGCTCGCGCGCTGCGGCCTCACCGTACCGATGCGGGTGCCGCCGTCTCCTTTTTTTCTCGAGGTCACGGCCGGCGCGACGCACAGCGCCCTGGCACACCGCGCCGGCGCTCGTCGCATTCGGACTCGGCTTCGGCGGCGTCTGCATCCACATGCAGATCTTCTCCTTCTTCCGCGGCGGCTTTCCGATGCGCCGCACCGCCTACCTGCTCTCCCGCCTGCTGAACGGCCTGCTCGCCGCCGCCTGCTACCGCGCGCTCGCGTTCTTCTTCCCGGCCGCCGAAAGCGCGGCGGCTGCGGGCGAGCCGCTCGCCCGCGCCTCGGCGGCGGGCAGGCGGCAGCCTCGGCGGCGCTGCTCGCGCTTTCCGTTTTCTTCCTCACTGCCTGCGTGAAAAAGGCAGCCTTGAGCCGTTCAAAGCAGGCCGCGCGCTTCCCGTCTGCCCGGCACGCTGCGCCCATTCGTTTTACAAATTCATGGTGGAAATCCGTCCCGCAAAATGGTACAATGGATGTATCTTTGAAACGGAGGCCACCATCTTGTTCGAAGACGAAAAAAGAAAAAAGAAAAAGACAGCGCGCTGTTCGGCCGCAGCATTGAGCCGGACTGCGCATACTGCGCGCACAGCGTACAGGCGCAGGGCGACCTGAAATGCCGCCTCGGGCAGACCCGGGGCAGGCCCGCTGCAAGCGCTACGCCTACGACCCCCTGCGCCGCGAGCGAAGGGCGAGCCGGAAGCTCGCGCAGTTCAGCGCCGAGGACTTCAAGCTATGAAAAACCTCCGCGCCTTCCGCCTGCGCCGCTTCTGGCTGCTGCTTCTGCTGCCGGCGGCGTTTGCGCTCGACCTCGCCGCCAAAGGCCTCGCCGGATTTTGCCGAATGGTACGCCGTGACCGTCTACCCGGTCTACGCGCGGTTCTTCTCCCGCCGTCACCGGCGTTCTGCCCTTTCACTCGGGGAATTCTGCCTGATTGCGCTCGTGCTCTTTTTTGCTCATCTACCTCGCGCGCGGCATTTACCGGCTTATCCGCAGAAGGAGGACCGCTTTGCGCGCCTCGTGCGCTTCTTGTCGGTTCCGCTGCTGATCGCCGTGTGCATCGCGTTCCTCTGCGTGACGAACTACGGCACGAACCACCGCCGCTATTCGTTCGCCGCCGTAAGCGGCCTTACGGTGCGGGAATCCTCCGCCGAGGAGCTCTACGACCTCTGCGTTACGCTGACCGAAACCGCGAACGCCCTGCGCGAGGACGTACAGGAGGACGAAAACAGCGTGTTCACGCTCTCCGGCAGTCTACAAGACGACGCACGGCGCGCGAAAACCATCTTCAACGCACTGCATGCGGATTACCCCACACTCTACACGGCCGGCACGCCGAAAGCCGTCGTTTTCTCGGAAATTATGTCCTACCTCGACATCAGCGGCATCTACTGCCCGTTCACCTTTGAGGCGAACGTCAACGTGCATATGGACGACGTGGGCATCCCCTTCACGATGTGCCACGAGCTCTCGCACCTCTCGGGCTACATGCGCGAGGACGAGGCGAATTTCATCGCCTTTCTCGCCTGCATCCGCAGCGACGACGCGGATTTCCGCTACAGCGGCGCGTTTCTCGCGATGGTGAACGCCTCGAACGCGCTGACAGCGCCGATTACGCGCTTTGGGAGCAGGCCGCCGCCCTGCGCAGCGATGCTGTAAACCGCGACATCGCCTCCAACAACGCCTACTGGGCGCGGTACGACACGCCCGTCGCGGAGGTTTCGAATCAGGTGAACGACGCCTACCTGAAGGCCAACGGGCAGGAAAACGGCGTGCGCTCCTACGGCCGGATGGTCGACCTGCTCCTCGCCTACTACCGCGAGGGCGAGGCGATAACGCGGGGCGCGCCGTGCAGCCGCGTTTTACTGGAAAGCCCGGCACAGGCGGCGCCGCAGGGCATGCCAATCCGCAAAAAACAACACCGCCCGCCGAAATACGGCGGGCGGCTCTGCTTTTCAGCCGGATTATTGATTTTGCTCTCCCGAACCTCGCGCAGAATATCGTCGAGGTCGAACTTTGTGCGGCGACGCAGGTTTTGCCGCGGGTCTCGCCGCCGCCGGGCGGAAGCCGTCTGCGGGCGGGCCGCGGGCTTCGCCTGTGCCGCGGGTCTCGCCGCCGGAACGGAAGCCGTCTGCGGAGCGGCGGGCCGCAGGCTTCGCCTGTGCCGCGGGTCTCGCCGCCAGGGCCGGAGCCGCCTGCGGACGAGTCGCGGGCTTCGCCTGCGCCGCGGGTCTCGCCGCCGGAACGGAAGCCGTCTGCGGGCGGGCCGCGGACTTCGCCTGCGCCGCGGGTCTCGCCGTCAGGGCGGAAGCCGGACGGGACACGGCCTGCTCCGGCTGCAATGCCGCCGGCGTGCGCGGCACGATCGGCTGCTCCACGGTGTATGCGAGCGCGCGGTCGGGCACGATCGGGATCTCACCCGTCACGGCGGCGGGGTCGTACCTGCGCGCGGGCTGGCGCGGCGCACGGTCGTGCTCACGCGCCTCGATGCGCTCCTCATATTCGCGCGCCTCCCTGTTCCGCCGCACGGCGGCGGCGGTTGCGCTGCTCCGCCTGCTCGATCTCGTCGAAAATATCCTCGCGGTCCTCCGCGACGCGGTCATGGCGCTTCGAGACGCACTGCCAGACGATCAGGCAGATAATGCCGACCACGCCGGCGCCCACGAGCACGGCGCCCGCCGTGAACAGCGTAGATCCGATGCCGTTTCCAGCCTCGGGCTGGTTAAAAACTATCCGCCGCGGACGCATCCTCCGGCGCGGATTCCGCCGAAGCCGTGCTGCTCTCGCCGCCCGCCTCATCGGCCAGCACCGGCACGCTGCACAGCAAAACGCAGAGCAGCAGCGCGGCGAGCAGCGACGCCCATCGTTTCATCGTAACACATTTCATAATCGCAATCATTCCTCTCCGCCGCGGCTGCCCGCAGCGCCATTCCATCTTTATGTAAGGACATTTTAGCATATTCGGAGAGCGGATTCAACGACAAATTTCACAAATCTTCGGCAGAAAGCACCCAAACGGCGGGCAAGTCACGGGAAGCCTCACCGCATATGCGGGCGGCCGATGCGTATGGAGAGCAGCCACGAGAGCCCGAACAGCACGGCGGATACCGGCAGCGCCCGCACAGCAAACACGCCGTCCGCAACAAGCTGCGGCATATTCTGCACCGTCATCGAAACAAATATCATGCAGCCGATCACAAGGCCCAGCACGATACCGTATAAAATGCGCGCCTTTTCGACGCCGAACCGGAACACAAGCGGCAGAAGCACGGCGGGCGTGACCAGCCCGCAGAAAGCAGCATGCCCAGAATGCCGCCCATGCTGCCGGCATTGCCCGCGCCCGTGCCGGCCCGCACGAGCTGGACGACAACCGCCAGCACGGCCGCCATCGCGAGCAAAAAGCAGCGTGACGATGTATTTGACCGAAACAAGCTGCGCCTTCGAATACGGCATGGCACGGCTGAGCGTCGTCCAGCCGCTGCGCTCGTCGTAGGCGATGAGCGTGACCGCGGTGAGCCCCGCCAGCATGACGGGGTACATCAAAAACAGCATCGGCTTTTTCGCTGAACGCCGACGCGCCCATCATCACCGCGAGGATGAGCATCCACGCCTTGCAGTATTTCACCATCATATACCAGTCGAGAAGCAGACCCTTCATTGCAGCCACCCTTTCTCACTGTGCGGCGCGGGCGCCTGCCCTGCGCGCGTCCTTCACCATGAAAACGAATACATCTTCGAGCCCGGCCGGCGTGATTTCCATGCCCGCCGGAATCTTCACCGCTCGGCAGCGCCTCTGCGCCGTAGCCCCGCGTGCCCGCAGGCCAAGGACTGCCGCCGGGTCGAGCGCAGAGATCTGCGCCTCGGTGCCGTGCACGATGCCGCAGCGCTCGAGCAACCGGTCCTTCTCCTCGCACAAAGGAGCCGCCCCTCGTGCAGAAACGCCGCGTAGTCACAGATCTTCTCGAGATCGCTGACGATGTGCGACGAGATCAGCACCGAACGCGATTCATCCCGCGTAAATTCGCTGAACAGCTCGACGATCTCCTCGCGCACAATCGGGTCGAGGCCGTTTGTCGGCTCGTCGAGCAGCAGCAGCTTTGCGTCGTGCGCGAGCGCGGCGGCAATTGAAACCTTCATCTTGTTGCCGCGCGAGAGCTCGGCAAACGGCTTTTTTCTGCAGCACGCCCAGCCTTCTAAGCAGCGCCGTGTACGTCTCCTGCGACCAGCGCCCCTAAGCGCTTTCGAGCACCCGGCCGAACCGCTCCGCCGAAAGACACGCGGGTACGCCCGGCTCGTCGAACACGACGCCGATCTCCTCCTTCACCTGCTTAAACTGCGTGCGGTTGTCGTGCCCCAACACCGAAACAAGAGCCGGCGTCGCGCGCCGTCATGTCGGATCAGGCGGATCAGCGTGCTCTTGCCCGCGCCGTTCTCACCGATCAGCCCCAGAATGCAGCCGCCCGGCAGCATCAGGTCGATGGGGCCGAGCCGGAAGCCGGGGTACGATTTCTAAAGGCCGCGGATTTCTACTGCGTTTGTCATCTCAAAATCATCCTTTCCAAATCAAAGCCGCCCGCTCGGCAGTTCACGCCTCTTCGTACAGCGTGTGCAGCAGCGCGGCAACCTCCTTCTCCCAAGCCCGCACGACGCCGCCAGCGCGATCGCTTCCTGCAAATGGGCCTCCATCCGCTTTAAGTGCTCGTCGCGCAGCAGCGCCGTGTTTTTCGGGGCGACGAAGCAGCCCTTGGCCGCCACGGTTTAAATAAATCCCTCTTTTTCAAGCTCCTCGTACGCGCGCTTCGTCGTGATGACGCTGATCCTAAGATCCTTCGCGAGGTTCGGATCGACGGCAGCATCTCGTCCGGGCCGAGCTGCCCGCTGATGATCTGGTTCTTGATCTGCGTGTAGATCTGGTCGTAGATCGGCGCGCCGCCCTTGTTGTCGATCCATATATACATTAAAAATACCACCATGCCTTTCTCCCGCAGAGCCGGTAAGCCGCCGCGTCCCCTACCCGCGTCAAACGCAGGCCGGCCGCGCGGTACAGCTCCGCCCTTCGCACATACTGTGTATTAACAGTATATACAGTATACACATGTTTGTCAACGGGTGAGCCAAAAAAATTTTCAACAGCCCGGTGCCCGCGCGGTGAAAAAAGCCGCTTTATTTCCGGACTTCCGCCCCGCAAACGCAGAAAAGCCGCCCACAGCGGGCGGCTTTTCTCTAACGCGGTTTTCCGCGCTTTGCAGTTATTTTAGAACGCGGTTCTCTCCGCGAGATACGCCTCGAGCGCGTCGATCGGCACGCGCTCCTGCTCCATCGTATCGCGGTCGCGGACCGTCACACACCCGTCCTCCGCACTGTCGAAATCGTACGTGATACAGAACGGCGTGCCGATTTCATCCTGCCGGCGGTAGCGCTTGCCGATGGAACCGGACTCGTCGTAATCGACCATAAAGCGCTTCGAAAGGCGGTCGTAAACCTCGAGCGCCGCGCCGGAAGCTTCTTCGAAAGCGGCAGCACCGCGGCCTTGTACGGCGCGACGGCAGGGTTCAGGCGCAGGACGACGCGCACGTCGTTCTTCTCCGCGTCGAGCACCTCCTCGTCGTACGCCTCGGCGAGCAGCGCGAGCACCGTGCGGTCAAGGCCATAGGTGGATTCGATGATGAACGGGATGAACTTCTCGTTCGTCTCGGGTCGAGGTACTCCATCTTCTGGCCGCTGTATTCCTGATGCTTCGTAAAGGTCGAAATTCGTGCGGTTGTGCGTGCCGTTGATCTCGCCCCAGCCGAACAGGAACAAGGGACTCGATGTCGCACGGCCGGCCTTCGCGTAATGCGCGGCTTCTCGTGGTCGTGGAAGCGCAGATGATGTTCGGGGCAAGACCTCCTCAAAATACTGCCTGCCGTACGCCTTGAAGTAGTCGTACAGCTCGGCGTCCAGCCCTCCTTGCAGAAGGTCTGGAACTCCATCTGCTCGAACTCGATCGTGGAACGTGTTGCCGGCGATCTCGTTGCGGAACGCCTTGCCGATCTGCCCGATGCTGAACGGCAGCTTCGCGCGCATGGTGCGCCGTACAGATACATACTCGCCCAGCGTTTTTTTCAGGGGCGCAGGTAAATCCTCGGTCTTGCTGTTGTTCGACACCGCGAACGTCTGGAACATCAGGTTGAACTTCGCGGATGGGGGCTTACCAGTTCGGGCAGGGGATGCTTGATCCTTGCATGTACTGGAACATCTCCTCCTTCGTCATGCCGTCGGCATGCGCCTCGTCAAAATCGTCGATCAGGTTGTCCATCTCATCTTGCACTCCTTGCAGTCGGCAGCGGGTCGAGACGTTGACCTCCCAAACGCGCGGGTGCATCAAAATGTCGGCGTCCACCTCAGCTGTTTCTGCGCTCCTGGATGGCGCTTTCTCCACGTTTCCCTTGACGTTGTTTTCAGCCCGCCGAGCGGGCCGTAAACGTATTGGCGAGGCCGCCGTAAAGCTGGAAAAATGGCCCCGGTCGCGACAATTTTTCCATCGACTTTCTTGCGGGTTCATTTGATAACTCCTTTCGCGCCGCTGGCGGCATCCAAATGTTTCATCTAGCACGTTTTGCAGACGTGCGCATTCCGCCTGAATCTACTCCATGCTTTTGAAAAAAAGCTTCCGGCACGCCGAAAGCCCCTTTTCGCGGATCTCAGACCGTCTCGCTCGCCAGAATGCGGCGGATCTGCGGCAGACGGAACAGGCCCGATCATCGTCGTGATCATCTCCGGCAGCATGTGTTAAAACCACGGGCAGCCGACCCAGACGCGCCGAACACGCGACCAAGACGCGCTCGAACGCGGCTCGTTCGCGAAAATCCACAGCGCCCGAAATCAGGTGGCAGACAAAGCGCGGCGAGACCCGTGCCGACGCAGATGCCGATATAGCCCTTATTGCGGAAAATGCCCGCAAAGCCGATGACGGTGAAGGCGAGGATATAATCAAACAGAAGCGTGCCGATCAGCATCGCCGGCGTAAGGCCCCAGCCCAGAATGCCGTCCATCGTGACGCCGAACGCAAGCTGAACGACAGACTCGACGAACGCGGCGGCAAAACCCCATTTCAGGCCGAACATAATGGAGACCATCGCGCACGGCAGCATGGAAAGCAGCGTGACCGAACCGCCAACGGCATCTGCACAACCTTCACGGGGCTGAGCACCGCGCCCAGCGCGACCATGATGGCGCACACGGCGAGCTTGTAGGTATTGCTGGTTTTCTTCATTTCATATTCCCCAGAATATAGTTTTTTTTCCGAAAAGGGATTTTGCGCCGGCAAAAAACGCGCCAGATTCGTGCGCGCAAAATACCACGGTCGTATTTCCCTACGTCGGCATTATCCGAATCAGGTTACAGGTTCAGGCGGCTACGCCAATCTCAGCCGACTCGATCGTCAGCTCCCTTTTGTGCTTTTATCATAATACCGCCCGGCCGTTCTGTCAAGCAGAAATTTCGCGAAACAGCGCGCAAAAGGGCAAAAGGCGCGCCGGACGGCACTTTTTCAAAATCCGCCGGTGCTCTCCCCCGCGGGCGCTTTTCGGCGGTGCGCAGGAGAAAATATGGCTATCGCCCTGCGCCGCAGGGATTTCCCGAGCGCCGCGCCCTCTCTGCCGCGGCAGCCCGTCTTCTTTATCGCCGCCCGAATGGTAGAATAAGGGCATAAACTACACAGAAAACGGGAGGCGCCCGCCATGACCGCGCAGAACGAAAAAACAAACGCTGCCCGCACAGCAAAAGTGCGGCGGCTGCCAGCTTCAGAACCTGACCTATCCGGAACAGCTCGAATGGAAAAACCGCCTCTGCGCCAAAGCTGCTCGGGCAGTTCGCGCATGTGGAGCCGATCATCGGCATGGAAAGCCCGGTACCACTACCGCAACAAAAGGTGCAGGCGCGTTCGGCACGACGCGCGGCCGCATCATCTCCGGCATCTACCAGAGCAGCACGCACAACATCGTCGCCGTGGACAGCTGCATGACCGAGGACAAGGCCGCCGGATAAGATCATCACAGACATCCGCAAGCTGCTCGCAGACTTCAAAATGACGGCCTACAACGAGGTGACCGGCCGCGGCTTTCTGCGGCACGTGCTCGTCAAGCGCGGCTTTGTGACCAACGAGATCATGGTCGTGCTCGTGACCGGCACGCCGGTTTTCGCGCGCAGCAACTTCCTGCGCGCGCTTTTGAAGCTGCACGGAATCACGACCGTCGTGCAGAACGTGAACGACCGCTTCACCTCGATGCTGCTCGGCCCGAACGAAAAGACGCTTTTCGGCCCTGGCTTCATCACACGGACGTGCTCTGCGGGCTGAAATTCCGCATTTCGGCTGGAAGTCCTTCTACCAGATCACCTCGGTGCAGACCGAGGTTCTCTACGGCAAGGCAATGGAATTTTGCAGGCCTCACCGGCCCGCGAGACGGTCATCGACGCGTACTGCGGCATCGGCACGATTGGCGTGATCGCCGCCAAAACCGCCGGGCAGGTGCTCGGCGTCGAGGTAAACCGGGACGCCGTGCGCGACGCCATCGCGAACGCCAAGCTGAACAACATGAAAACATCCGCTTCATCTGCGCCGACGCGGGCGAATTTTATGGTGGATATGGCGCAGAACGGCGAGCACTGCGACGTGCTCCTGATGGACCCGCCGATCGCTGGCAGCGATCGGGCGTTTCTCCTCGGCCGTCACGCTCGCGCCGAAGCGGGCATCGTCTACGTCTCCTGCAATCCCGAAACGCTCGCGCGCACTGCATTTTTCACAAAAGCGCGGCTACCGCGTCGAGAAGATCCAGCCCGTCGACATGTTCCCGCATACGAATCATGTTGAAACCGTATGTTTGGTGTCAAGAAGAAATAAGTAAAGTGCTGAAAAAGCAGCGTATTTATGGGCTTTTTTAGATTAGGCAATAGCTTATGAAAGCCCGTATTTCTTATATTAAACACAAAAAGAGATGGATGATTTTGACGAAGCGATACAAGAAATCTTAAAGGAGTTAAAACAAAACACCAAGATTTCAAGCCTAGCTGATTATTACCTAGCTTTGAGGTAATCTCTTGGGCGCGTTGAAAATGAACTTACAGTGGATATGAATCGTAGCATTAGCAATGAAATGATGCTGGCCTTTGCAGAGATCGAAATTACTATGCAAAGTATTTTTTATGAAAGGCATAGAGAATAGTCGAAAATGAGTATAGCCTCACGAAACGTAAGCGATAAAAGCAATCCTTTTAGTTATAATTAAAGTGTGTAAATAATGAAATATAACTTTAAGGAGGTTTTTACTTTGGAAGAAAAATTATTATACAGAAGCCGACAGCGCGGCGTCCCATAAGCAGACGGCTGGATCGACGGAATATTTCGGGGACCGCATTCCACCGGAATTCCGGTAAAATACGGCCCCCGCTGCACAGCAGCACCGGCTTGCTTTCGGCCCTGCTGTGGGTACTTTCCTTTAGTTAGAAAAACAAATTGAAAGATTTCAAAATCAGGCGGCGAAGGTGCTTTGCCGTGCGATGGACGCAGACCCCATGCCCGCATGGGCCGCCGCACTTAGGGAGGAGGCAAGCGATGCAGATTGAAAACAACATCTTGAAATACTACCTGCAAAACGTGTACTTCATCACAGGCACGGCCTACGCCGGGAAATCCACGGCCGCTAAGATGCTCGCCGAAAAGTACGGCATGATCCTCTGCGGCGAAAACTACCACGCCGAGGTGGCGGACCGGGTTGCCGACCCGGCGGTCCAGCCCGACCTGTGCTACATGAAGCAGCGAAAGCTGGGCCGATTTTGTGACCCGGCCGCCGGAGGAGTACGAGCGCTGGATCTACGGCGTTTCCGCGGAGGCCGCAGGCTTCGAAGGTCGCCGCGCTGCTGTCGCTTCCCAGAGACCGCAAAATCATCGTCGATACCAACATCCCGCTCGCGCTTTTAAAGGAAATCTCCGACTACCGCCGCGTCGCCGTCATGCTCTCGCCGCAGAGCATGAGCGTGGATCGATTTTTCGACCGCGATGACCCGGAAAAGCAGTTTTTGCTCAGCGTCATCCGCTCGTGTGCGGACCCCGATGCGGTCATGGCGAACTACCGGGCCGGCCTCGCACGGGTCAACAGCCCGGCGCATTACGCCGCGTACGCGGAAAGCGGATTTTTTCACCCTCGTGCGGGAAAAACGGCGCCGACACCCGCGAGGCGGCCTGCACCGCGCTCGCCGGACACTTCGGCCTGACAGATTGAACACCGCACCACTCTGCACCGCACGCCGCAGCCGGCTGCGGTGCTTTTTCTCCGCCTTTTCCCCTACCCTTTCAGACGCGCTGCACACCGGTCGGCCTTTTACCGCGCGGCCTCGGGCCCTGTTTTCCGCAGCACGGCTGCGCGCCGCCAGATACGCGCCGCCCACGCGCACATCGCGTCGAGCACGGGGATAATCGTGCGCCCAAACTCTGTGAGGCTGTACTCCGTTTTCGGCGGCACGGTCGGGTAAATGGTGCGGGCGATCAGGCCGTCGGTCTCGAGCGCGCGGAGCTGCTCCGTCAGCATCTTCGGCGTCGCCCGCGGTACGAGCCGGTGCAGCGCGCTGTACCGCAGCGTCTGATCCTTGAGATGCCAAAGAATCACCGACTTGTATTTCCCGCCGATCAGGTGTACGGTCGCCTCCACCGGGCAGCTGAATTCCATCATTTTTCCTCTCTCCTTTGCATAGGCGGTACCCCTTTTCGGTACTCTATATGAAAATAGTGCGTTCTTGCAAAACGGTCGTTTTATGCTATGATTGTAGCACAGGCCCGCAGGCGCTGCAACACAGCGCCCAAAACACTGCGAAAGGATGAATACCTATGCTTTTTAGACATCGCCAAAAGCGCTATTCCGTGCGCGATTACAACGGAAAGCCGGTAGAAAAAAGAAGCTCGAAACGATTTTGGAGGCCGCGCACGTAGCGCCCACAGCGGCGAACGCCCAGCCCGTCCGCCTGCTCGTCGTGCAGAGCGCCGAGGGGCTTAAAAAGCTCTCGAAGGCCGCCAATGTATACGGCGCCCCGTGCGCCGTGATCGCCTGCGCGGACCGCAGCAGGGCTTGGGTGCGGCCGTACGATCAGAAATCGAGCGCCGACATTGACGCCTCGATCCTGACCGACCACATGATGCTCGCCGCGACGGAGCTCGGCCTCGGCACGACTTGGGTCTGCTACTTTAAGCCGGAGGTGCTCGCGCGCAATTCGGCCTGCCCGAAACACTCGAGCCGGTCAACATCCTCGCGGTCGGCTACACCGGCCGCGCGCCGGCCGACCCCGAGCGCCACGGCAAAACGCGCATTCCGCGCACAGAGCTCGTCGCCTTCGAGCATTTCTGATTTTTTTCCCCGCACGCCGAAAGGAGGGGCCGCGCTTTTTACCGCGCGGCCCCTTTATTTTTTGCGTCATGCTCCCGCAAGCAGGCGGGCGGAATCCGCCAAATCGGCGAGAAAATCCCCGGCGCTCACGTCCTGATCGATCAGCCCGGGATGCCGTTCGCCCGCGCAAACGCCCGCACGCTGCGCCAGTCGAGCGCGCCGCCGCCGAGCGGCACGTGGATCTGTTCGAGCGGCAGCGCCGGACGCACGTCCTTGTAGTGGATCGAGCGCAGATACAGCCTCACGCGGTCGAGATACGCGGCGGGATCCTCGCCGCCGTACAGCACCAGCCGACATCGATCTGCGCGCCGGCCGCACCCGCGCAGCGCTCGAGCACGAGCTCCAGCCCTGTTTGCCGTCAAAATGCGCGCGGATCTCCGGCCAGCCGTTGTGTATCAGAGCGCTGTACCGGCCGCTTCGAGCTTCTCTGCGAGATACAGGCAGTCCTCTGCAAAGCGCAGATAGCCCTCCGCCGTTCCGCCGCCCGGGCAGTTGACGACGATCTGCCGGATATGGTTTTGCGCGGCGAAATCCGCCGCCTTTTCCGCATCCCCGCGCGGGTCGCCGAACACGTGGCATGAAGTGAGCGCGAGCCCGTGCTTTTCGAGCAGCCGCGCAAAGCCCGCCGTTTCCTCCGGCTGCCAGGCCGGGTTCATGCCGCTTTTTCCAGCGCCGCCGCGTCCATCGAAAGCGCCACGCACGGCTCGATCTGCGTGTAGCCGGCCGTTTTGAGCCGCGCGCAGAACGCCTCCGGGTCCGCGCGGAATTCCCGCATGCAGCCGTAGATCTGTACACCGAGTTCCATTTTTCAACATCCTTCCCATACGTTTTTTCATTATAACAGGCGGGCCGGGCCGCGTCAATTTGGAAAATGCCGGATGAAAGTCCGTCCGCACCGCAGATCCGCACGGCCTGCGTGCCGGCCATATTTTCCCGCCGTACCGGCGCGGAAGGCCGCCTATCGCTCGATTCCGCAAGCGGGCATTTTTACATCAATATAGTGGAAAAGAACCGTCAATTTGGTGGATGAAAACGCCGGCAAAAACATTATGATGAGAATGGAGCGGGCGGCTCCGGCTGGTTTCGAAACGTCTTTCGGAACGCCTTGGGCGGGCAGCCGAAGCGCTCGGCGAAAAAGCCGGTAGAACCGGCTCTGGCTGTTGAAACCGCACAGGCCGCCCACGTCGATGACCGGCGTCTCCGTCGTGAGCAGCAGCTCCGCTGCAAGGCCAAGCCGCTTCGCGTTGATGAACGCTGTGGGCGTTACGCCGAGGTAGCGCCGGAACGAGCGCGTCAAATGCTCCTGCGACATATGGGCGAGCGCCAGCAGCCGCGGCAGGCCCGCGACGAAGTTCTCCCGCTCGTCCATTTCCTCCAAAAGGCCCGAAAGCCACTGCGGCAGCACGCTTCCGGCGCGGGCGCGGAGAGGAACAGCCCGACGAGATACGGAAAAATGCTGTGCATAAACCGGTAGCCGGCCTCCGGGTCCGAAGCCCGCGGCTTTTCAGCAGCTTGCGCCGCGTCGCTGAGCGCCGTGCCCGAAAGCATGCAGTGCGGGGAAAGCGCCGGCGCGTCGAATACCGCGCGGTCCACGCCGAGGTAATCGCAGACGCGCAGGAAGAGCGTTTCAGGGATGCCGATATCGATGATCTCGAAATCGTCGGTGTTGAAGAGCTCGTAGCGGTGCGTCGTTTGGACGAATCAGGACAAACGAGCCCTCTGTTAAAAACTGCGACCGGCCGTTGACCGCATGCACGGCGCTGCCCTTCGGTACGAGGAACAGCTCGTAAAAGTCGTGCGTGTGGATCTTGTAGGTGGCCTGCACGCCGAACTGGTGCAGCGCTTTTGCGCCGTCGCGGCGCAGCTCCGCCTCGGTGTAGTGCAGCCACTAATTTCCTCGCCCATCGTATCCCCCTTTTTCATCCCCCTTTATTATAGGCAATCCGCGGAGGAAAAACAAGACTCCGCATCAATAAAAGAATTTGAGTCAAGGAGGCTTTCTCTATGTTCAAGAGTGATCTGCAAAAGCTGCGCAATGCGCTCGAATTCACGCGCATCTACAAGGAAAACAGCGGCGACATCTACATCCGCGAGGCCAAGTGCCTCGATTTCCAGCTGCGCCGCATCCTCGTGCCGCTCGACGAAAGCGACGGTATCGCGGGCCGCTACGAGCACGATTTTGCCGGCTTCACCTCGCAGGTGGGCGGCTATTCGGCGCTGATCGGCGGCCAGTACACCTACTATTTCAACGATTTCGACTTCACGCGTGCCATGCTGGAGCATGCGGACGCGCTGACCGCGGAGGAAAAGCGCGATCTGCAGGCTGCGCAGGCCTTCTGGCACGAGGAAAACACCGCCCGCAAGCTCGATATCGCGTTTGCAAAGCGCTACGGCTACATTCCGCCGAAGGGCTATCAGGGCCGGGCGCCGGCAACTGCGACTGCCGCGTCGCCGGCACGAACGTCGATTTTGAAAAGCTGATCGCACTCGGCTTCGACGGGCTCGACCGTGAGATCGACGCGGCGGCGGAGAAAAACGGCGCATCTTCGTTCTACGACGCGCTCAAGCTGTGGATCGAAAGCCTGCGCGGGGCGTGCGCGCGCTACCGCGAGCAGGCGCTCTCCCTCAGCGAAACCGCCGAGGCGAGCCGGCGCGCCGCCGCTTCGCCGCGCTTTCCGACGCGCTCCTTTCGATCCAGCACAACCCGCCGAAAAACCTTCCTCGAGGGCGTGCAGCTCATGTGGATCTATTCGGTCAGCTCCGACCTGATGAATTACGGCCGCATGGACGACTACCTCGGCGGGCTGTACGCCGCCGACGTGGACGCCGGGCGCATCACCGAGGAGGACGGCGTGCAGATCGTGCTCGCGCTCTACAAGCATTTCAAGGAGATCAACAAGATCCACGACTGCCGCGTGATCATCGGCGGCCTCGGCCGCAAACGTCCCGAAGCGGCAGACCGCCTCGCCATCGTCATCATGGAGGCTTCCCGCCGGTTCCGCGAGGTCGTGCCGCAGCTCACGCTGCGCTACTACAGCGGCATGGATGAGCGCGTTTTCAAAAGGCCATGGAGGTCAACGCCGAGGGCACAACCTTCCCGATCATCTATTCCGACGATACGAACATCCCCGCCGTCGAAAAAAGGTCTACGGCGTCTCCCGCGAGGAAGCCGAGCAGTACGTGCCCTTTGGCTGCGGCGAATACGTGCTCGTCGGCCGCAGCGTCGGCACGCCGAACAACGGCATCAACGCGCTCAAGGCGCTCGAAATGGCGCTGCACAACGGCCTCGACAAATTCCAGAACGTGCGCTGCGGCGTCGAAACCGGCCCGCTCACGGCGTTCGACACCTTCGAAAAGCTCTACGCCGCCGTGCTCGAGCAGCTTTACCCCGTGATCGACCGCTTCGCCGTGCAGAAATACCTGAACTACACGGTCGCCGGCGAAAACGCGCCGTACCTGCACCTGAGCCTTTTGCTCGACGACTGCATCGCGCGCGGCAAGCCGGTATTTGAAGGCGGCGTGCGCTACCTGAACGCTTCGAGCGAGATGATCGGTATCATCAGCTGCGCCGACAGCCTGACGGCGATCAAAACGCTCGTCTACGACGGGGAAGCGCTTCACGCTCGAACAGCTCGTCCACATGCTCGACTGCGATTTCGAGGGGCTTTGAAGCGGAGCGCAAACTCTGCCTCGAAGCGCCGAAGTACGGCAACGACGACGACGCGGCCGACGCGATGGCGGCGCGCCTCTTCGCCGACCTCGCCGACCGCACGGTCGAGGCGGGCAAGGCCCGGGGGCTCGACCATTATAATATCGTCAGCGTCAACAACTCGATGAGCGCGGAGTGGGGCAGCCTCTGCGAGGCCTCGGCCTGCGGCAGAAAGCGCGGCAGTGCGATGGCAAACGCAAACGGCGCTTCGATCGGCGCGGATAAGAGCGGCATCACGGCTCTGCTCAACTCTATGTCGAAGTTCGACAACACGAAGCACGTCGGCGTCATCAACAACGTCCGCTTCACGAAGGAGCTTTTCTCGGGCTCGATGGATAAGGTGGGCGCGGTGCTCAAGGCGTTCTACGAAAACGGCGGCGTACAGACGAACCTGTGCGTCATCGGGCGCGACGACCTCGAAAACGCGATGGCGCACCCGGAGAATTACCAGAACCTGCTCGTGCGCATCGGCGGCTTCAGCGCCCGCTTCGTCACACTGAACCCGGTCGTTCAGCGCGAGATCATCGAGCGCACAACCTACGGCGCTTAACCTGCGCGCCAGAGGGTGGGGCACGGCGGGCACGCCCGCTTCCCCGCCCCGGCAAAGCGGGACAAACGCCGCGCGGCATGGCGCGCTTCTTCGCGCCGTCCGCCGGCATTGTGCCCGCACAAACCAAATACCGAAAGGCAACCTATGAAAAGTTTGATTTTTGATATCCAGCGCTTCTGCGTTTACGACGGCCCCGGCATCCGCACGACGGTGTTTTTGAAGGGCTGCAATATGCACTGCGCGTGGTGCCATAATCCGGAGAGCTTTTCTCCCGCACCGAGCTTCTTTACCGCGCCGAAAAATGTGTTTCCTGCGGCGCATGCGCCGTTTGCCCAAACGGCGCGCACACCTTTGAAAACGGCATGCACCGCTTCGACCGCACAAAATGCACCGCCTGCGGCGCATGCGAAAAAGGCCTGCCCCAACAGCGCGCTCGAGCTTTCCGGCCGGGAAATGACGGCCGAAGAGGTTCTGCGCACGATTGAAAAAGGACGCGAACTACTACAAGTCCTCGGGCGGCGGCGTGACCTTCTCCGGCGGCGAAGCCTCCTGCATTTCGACCTGCTCGTGGAGCTTTTTAGAGGCCTGCCGCAGCCGCGGCATCCATACGGCGCTCGAAACGAACGGCCTGATCCCGCCCCGCGCGGCTGCAAAGGCTGATCCCGCTCGTCGGCCTGTTTTTATTCGACTGCAAGCACACCGACCCGGACGCGCACCTGCGCTGGACCGGCGCGCCGCTCGAGCCGGTGCTCGACACGCTGCGCGCGCTGGATGAAGCCGGCGCCGCCGTCGCGCTGCGCTGCCCCATTATCCCGGGCGTGAACGACACGGACGCGCATTTCGCGGCGGTCCGCGCGCTCAAGGCGCGGCACGCCCATCAAAAGCGCCGAGATCATGGCCTACCATGACATCGGCAAAACCAAGTGGGACGCGCTCGGCGCCCCTACACACTCGCCGGCCTCAAGACCGTATCGCCGGAGCAAAAGCGCATCTGGGAGGCAAAGATCGCCGACTGACCGCTGTATTTTGGGGAATTTCATAGGAACGGCGCGCTGCGGGGAGCTTATCCGCGGCGCGCCGTTCCGCTTATCCTGAAAATTCAGGTAAAAAATTTGACAGATTCTGCGGAATATTGTATGCTTAAAGCAATTATATCAAAGGAGGACAGCCTATGTTTTGCATATATTGCGGAGCAACCTTGCCCGAGGGCGCGACAAAATGCGACGTCTGCGGCAGCGAGGCCATTCTGCCTCCGGCAGAGCCTGCGCCCCCGCCGCGCCCGCGCCGGAACCCCCTGTGCCGGAGACACAAGACACAGCGGACGGCACCGCATCCCCGGCCGCAGAAGAGCCCGCCGAGGCGCCCGCACCGGATGCACCGCCCGCAGATACGGAGGACCACGTGGAGGAGCTCTCCTCCGGCGAGCAGCCCCCGAGCCGCCGACCGTGCACAGCAGCACCCTCGCCGCGCAGGCAGACGCGCCCGTGCCCTACGAGGACAACTACATCTACGAGGAATACGAGGACGAGCTTCCCCCGCAGAAAGCGCTCGCTCAAATGGCTTTGGATCGCGCTGCCCATTGCGGCGGCCGTGATCGCGACGGTTACGGGCATCGCCGTTTGGTTTAACGCGCCGATGCAGAAGCTCACCCGCGCGCTCGACGCAAACGACTACACCACCGTGACGCAGCTTCTGCCCCAGCTTTCCGAGGAGGAGCTTCGCGGCGTGGCGGAGGACATGAAAACGTACGCCGCCGCGGTGATCGACCGCTACAACAGCGGGGAAACGGACTATACGAGCGCTTACGAGCTGCTCGACCGCCTGCGCCGGCTGTTTCCGGACAGCGGGCTCGACAACGATGTGAAGCGCATCGAGGCGCTGAAGGCCTCGAAGGACGCGTTTAACGAGGCGCAGTACCTCGAGGAGAGCGGCGAAGCCGCCGGTGCGGTCAGCCGCTACAGCGCCGTCATTGCGGACGACACAAACTACGAGGCCGCGCAGAAGCAGATCGAGGCCGTGCGCCGCCTACAAGGAGCAGGTGCTCGAGGAGGCGCAGGCGCTCGCCGACAGCAGGATTACCGCGGCGCGGAGGCCCTGCTTCGAACAGCAGCGACGTACTCGGCGACGATGCGGACATCACCGCAAAGCTCGAGGAGCTGAAAAAGGCCGAGCTGGACGACTACGTGGGCAGCCTGCTCAAGACCGCGCAGGGCTTTGCCTACGAAGGCGATTACGCCGGCGCAATCCAGCTTCTGGAGGATGCCACGAAGGAAGACGAGCGCTTCACAAAAGCAGATCGAGGCCTACAAGAGCCAGTACAAGGAAGCTGTGCTCAAGGAGGCCGCGGGCTATGCGGAAAGCTCCGACTTCGAGGCCGCGGTGGCGGCGCTCGAAAAATCGCAGGAGCTTCTTTCAGATGACGCGGACATCGCAGCGAAAATCGAGGAATACGAGGCGATGTATCCGGTTTGCTCGCCGACCTTTCGCCGAGCGGCGGCATGGACTGCGCGACCGGCTGGACGGCGTCCGACGCCTCCGGCAACAGCTACGGCAGCGGCCTGAGCTTTGCGCTGTACCCGGTCATCCAGAAAACCGTTGAAACCGAATACGAACCGGGCGGCCAGTACCGCCGCCTGAGCGGCACATGGGTGATCGAGGGCGACAGCGCGGACGACTTCTCCGCCGCCGTGCGCGTCTATGTGGACGGCGCCCCCTGCAATATGAGGTCACGGGCCTTTACGCGCGGCGATTCGCCCGCAGAGATGAACCTCATCATCGACGGCGCGGAAACCGTGCGCATCGAGGTGGAGGGCAGCTTCTCCTCGCTCCGCTCGACGGGCTACGTCTATCTCGCCGACGCGACCTTCGGCAACTGACCGTTGAAAGCCACAGCGCCGCGCCTGTCGGCGCGCAGCCGCACACCGGCGCATGAGAAAATCCCGCAGACAGCTAACAGATGCTGTCTGCGGATTTTTTGCACCTTTATTCGGCCTTGACGCCGAGCAGGGAATCGGTCGAAACGCCGTAAAGCTCCGCGATGCGCACGAGAATCGGAAGCGTCGGCAGCGCCCTTCCGTTTTCCATAGACGTAGCGCACACGGCGGATCTCGAGCTGCTTGGCAAGCGCCTCCTGCGTCATACCGTGCTTCTTCCGAAGCTGCCGGAGCCTTTCCCCGAGAAGAATTTGATCAAACAGGCTGCACATCCCTTTCCACTTATAACGCTTTTCGCGTTATTCCCATTCTTTTCCAGTTACAAACATTATAAGCAACGGCAAAATAAAAGTCAATACGCCGGCCGATATAACTTGAAGCGCGTTGCTCAATTCTTAAAGCATGTTCATAAGTAACTCGAACAAAGGTATACTAACGCTATAAGAATTAGAAAGCGTGATGGCTATGCACGGAGCAGCACAAAAGGCAATCGGAAAGCGGATTAAGGAATACCGCGAAAAAATGCGGCCTGACACAGGAAATGCTGGCCGAAAAAACGGATCTCACGCCGAATTACATCTCCGCTGTAGAGCGCGGCATCAGCTTCCCGCGCTTTTGAAAAGCTGATCGCGATCATCAACGCGATCGGCGCCTCCCGCCGACCAGATTTTCGCGGACGTTGTGGAAAACACGGCGGCAACGCGCTCCTCCGGCCTCTCCAAGGAAATCGCGCGGCTCCCGTTCCGCGAACAGCAGCGCATCTTCGCCGTGGTGGAAACCATGATCGCCGAGGCAAGAAAGGCATAAAAAATACCCGCAGAGCCTGCGCCCTGCGGGTCTGATTCTTTTCGTTTTCCTCAGTCCTTCAGCTCGAACATCGCCTCGATCTCCACGGGGAGGTTGCCGGGCAGCACGTTGACGCCGATAGCCGAGCGGGACGGGATGCCGATCTCCTCGCCGAAAAGCTCGCCGAGCAGCGCGGTCGCGCCGTTCGCAACGGCGGGCTGGCTGTAGAAATCGTTCGCGCTCGCGACGAAAACGAGGATCTTGACGCAGCTCTTGACGCGGTCGAGGTCACCGATCTCCGCCTTCAGCACCGAGAGGACGTTGAGCATCGCGTCGCGCGCGTACTGCTGGCCCTGCTCGAGCGTGAAATCGAGGCCGAGCTTGCCCTCGACCGGCGCGTCGATGACGCAGCCGCAGCCCGAAACGTACGCGAGGTTCGCGCCGAACGGCTTGCAGGAATTTGTACAGGCCGCCGCGCGGGGCGGGGCGGGAGGCGGAGGCCGAGTTCTTCGAGTTTCTTTTCGATCTGCATGAAACCATCCTTTCAAATTTGCGTGAAATTTTTTTTATCTCTGCGCCCTGAGCCATTGCCCGGGGCGTTTTCCCGTCAGCTTGTCGCCGCGCACGACGGCCTCGCCGCCGATCAGGCTGAGCGAAAGGCCGCTCGAAAAATCGCTCCGCCCGGAGAAATCCGCGTTGTCCGTGAACGCGCGCGGGTCAAAGAGCAGCAGGTCGGGCGCGGCAGCCGGGGGCGATGCGCCCGCGGTCCGAAAAAAGCCGAACCGCTCAGCCGGCAGCGCCGTCATCTTCCGCACCGCCTCTTCGGGCGGCACCACGCCGCGCGCAAACGCGTACTCGCGCAGGAAGCGCGGAAATGCGCCGAGCAGCCGCGGGTGCGGCGTGTCCGTCGCGGCGTAAAGCGCGTCGGAGATCAGCATCGAATACGGCAGGGCGCCACGGCGTCGACGTCCGCCTGCGCCATGCTCAGGTTGATGATCCCGCAGCCGCCGCCCTCGGTGCATCAGGTGCGCGGCGAGCGCTTCGGCGTCCGGGAAGCCGTACCGCCGCGCGCCCTCCGCCACGGAAAGGCCGAGGAAGCGCCGGTTCTCCGGCTGCGCCGCCGTGCCGACCAAGATGCGGTCCCAGCCGAGCGAAACGGCGTGAAGTTGTCCCAGTCCGCATACGTTTTTTTGCACCGCGCGGCGAATTCCTCCACGCCCGCCGCCGTGCCGAGCCGCGCACAGGCCGCGTCCACGCCGTCCGCACACAGCGCGCCGGCGGCAGCATCGTCGTGAGCATCGTCGAGCCGCCGCAGTACGGGTAAAAAATCGCAGGTCACATCGAGTCCGCGGGCGCGCGCCGCCTCGATGCGGTCGATCGCGCGGTAGATCCGCGCCCCCAGTTCTGCATGCCGCAGGACTTGAAATGGCTGATCTCGAGCGGGCAGCCGACCGATTCGGCAATGGATGACCTCCCTCGACGCTCTCGACGAGGCCGTCGCCCTCCCCGCGGATGTGCGCCGTCAGCGGGCGGCCGTATTTTCCGAGCGGGCGCAGCATCGCGGCGTACTCCGAAAAGCTGTTGAAGCATTCGGGCATGTACATGATGCCGCAGGAAACGCCGGGCGCGCCGAGCGAGAGCGCCTCCTCCACACAGGCCTCGGCCTGTTCGAGCTCGCCGCTGTGAACGGCGTGCGCGAAAAGCCCTTGAGGCTGATGCGCACCGCGCCGGTGCCGATCATCGCCGCAAAATTCAGCGGCAGCGCGGCATTTTCCAGCCGCCGCACGTACTCGCGGTACGTTTCGGGCGCGCCCGCCGGCACCGGGCCGAGCACCGCGGCCGAAAATGCGCGCTGCTCCGCGCAAAACGGCGCGGCACACGGCGTGAGCGAGATGCCGCAGTTGCCGGAAACCGACGTCGTGATGCCCTGCCGCAGCTCGGCCTCCGCGCTCCAGCCAAGGAGCGGCTGCACGTCGGCGTGGCGGTGGATGTCGATGAAACCGGGGCAGAGCATTTTGCCCGCGGCCTCGAGCACCGCCGCGCCCGGCGGCGCGGGCAGGCCCGGGCCGACCGCCTCGATTGTCTCCCCTGCACGAGCACGTCGCCCAAAAACGGCGCGCCGCCCCTGCCGTCATAAATCTGCGCGCCGCGTATCAAAACCACCATGCGGGCGCCTCCTTCCCCACCAGCTTGAATTCCATTTCACTATACTGTATCCGGGCAGGAAAGTCAAAGGGATGCGCGGGCAAAATCCCGCGGCTTGACACGGCGCGGGCGGCGGCGTATACTGAACGCAAATGCTGTGAGGAGGCCGAACCATGCAGGCTGAAACGTACCGAATCGAAAACGAGGGGGGAGATCCTTTCCCCCGCCCTGATCTATTACGCGGACCGGATCCGCGAGAACACGCGGCGCACGATCGAGATCGCCGGCGGGGCCGAGCGCCTTTGGCCGCACGTGAAATCGCACAAAATGCGCGCGATGCTCGAAATGCAGATGGAAATGGGCGTCCGCCGCTTCAAGTGCGCGACGCTCGCCGAGGCTGAGATGGCGGCAGAAGCCGGCGCCGCGCATGTTTTGCTCGCTTACCCGCTCGTCGGGCCGGCAATCGCGGCCTTCGTCTCGCTCGTGCAGAAATACCCTGCCGTGCAGTTTTACGCGCTCGCCGACGACCGCGGCGCACTGTGCGCGCTCGACAGGAAGCCGCGCAGCAAAACGCCTCGTTCGGCTTTTTGTCGATGTCAACATGGGCATGAACCGCACCGGCGTGGAAACCGCGCGGCTGTACGATTTCATCCGCGCCATCGGCTGCTGCAGGCGCTGCGCTTCAGCGGCCTGCACTGCTACGACGGGCCGTGCACACGGCCGACCTGCTCGAGCGCGAGGCCGAGGTCGCCGAGATGGTCGCCGCCATCGCCGACGCGCTCGACCGCCTCGAGGCGGTCGGCACGGAGATCCCGGCAATTATCGCGGGCGGCAGCCCCTCCTTCCCCTGCCATGCCGCCAACCCGGACGTTTTCTCTCGCCGGGCACGGTGTTTTTAATGGGACGCCGGCTACAGCGCCGCCTATCCCTGACCTGCCCCTTTACCCCGGCGGCCGCCGTGCTGACGCGTGTCGTGAGCCACCCGGCCGACGGTATTTTCACGCTCGACCTCGGCTGCAAGGGCATCGCAAGCGATCCGGCCGGCCCGCGCGGCGTTGTTGCGGGCCCCGAACATGCCGAAGCGCTCTTCCAGAGCGAGGAGCACTGGACGTACCGTATGCTGCCCGGCCACGAAGCCGAGCGCCCGGCGATCGGCGCCGCGTTCTACGTGATCCCGACGCACATCTGCCCGACGACGGCGCTTTACAGCGCGGCGCTCGTTGCGGAAAACGGCCGGATCACCGGCCGCTGGACCGTAGACGCACGGCGCTGACGCGTCTTTCCCCGCGGTCCTTCCCCACAGACAGAAGCCCCGTGCGCCCTGCGATCCGCCGCAGGCGCACGGGGCTTTTTCATTCCGCCGTAAACGTCATGTTCGGGAACAGCGCCGCCATGGTCCGGTCGTCATACGCCGCGTCCAGCCACTGCGCAACGGCGCTGCGGGCGCCGCGCCTTCCGTTCTCGACCGCCACCGGTGACGGCGGCCGCCGTGACGAGGAGGTTCACCGCCATAAAGACCGAGACGCACACGCAGGCGACGCGCCAGCCTTTGCCGCGCATTTTGGCGAACAGGCGGCTCAGCAGCGGAAACAGAAGGCGCATGAACAGGACCCCAGAACGCCCCACAGCAGCGCCATCTGCAGGCTCACGCGCCCGCCGATGTTCAGCGCGTGGTCGCTGTAGTCCCAGGCGACGGAGCCGAGGACCATCTCCTGAATCAGGCTGCCGAAGTATTCGACCGCCGCGCCGGAGACGGTGAAAACCGCAAACTGCAAAAAAAGAACGCCCCCGGTTTTTCAGAAACGCCGAAAGCAGGTAAACCGCGACGGCGCCGACGCCGTAGATGATGCAGAACGGCCCCAGATTGTGGCGGAATGGTCTCTCCCACCTGCCCGTGCGCAAAAAACGCACCAGAGGCCTTCGAGCACAAAGCCCACCGCGCTGCCGATCACAAACAGCCACAAAGCGTGGCATAGCAGACGGGCGCGGCGGCCGTCTGCTCCCGCTTGCGCGTCATCGTCCCTGTCTGGTGAAGCGAAGCTGTTCCGGCATTCATAGTCGTTCTCTCCCTTTCCGTCGTTTTCTGACGAAATTCTACACCGGGGCTGTTATGGAATTGCTGGAAAAATGTTTTTGAGATATTAAAAAACGGCCCGCCGCTTGAATGCGGCAGGCCGTTCGCCTTTCACGCCCTCTGCTCCGCCTCATAGGCGAACAGCGCGGGGCGATGTGCGGGTATGTGAGATTTTCCGGAACGGTTTCAAACAGGCGGGTTTCCCCGATCTCGCTCTCCGGCAGCGGGCCAAGCTTTGTGATCTCCGCCCGGAACACAGCGCCCGAGGAACTGCCGAGGCCGTTGCAGGCCCGGTAGTCGCACAGCGGCTCGATCGTGTATTCCAGCGCGCCGGATTCTCCCAGAGCTCGCGCTTTGCGGCTCGAGCGGCGTTTCGCCCGGCTCGATGTGCCTGCCCTGCGTCTCCCATGTCGTGCGCGCCCGGTGGCGGCTCAACAGGTATTTGCCGTCCATGTGCGAAAGGATCACGACGAATTTGTATTCCCCCAGCGTGTTCGCGGGGAAAACCTCGCATGTTTTCAATGCAGCCACTCCCTCGATTCTGTCTCCGCCCACAGGTCCGGCCCCGTCGGCGGGCAATGCTTCCTTTATTATACCGCTGCGCGGGAGCGGCTGCAAGCCCTGTGCGGCCTGTTCACGCGTCCTTTTCGTTCCGGCGCCGGAGCACAACGTAGGGAAATCACAAGCGGCACGAGCACGGCGACGCCTGCGACGGTATACCAGAGCGGCACGCGCATGTGCATCTGGTTGCGTATGAACACGCAGCCCAGCATGAAGATCACCGCGATGATCTGGATCGCCCGCAGCACGGCCTTTTCGTAATCCGGGCGGTGCAGGCGGCGGCCGTACGCCGCCTTGAAAAAGCCGACCGCATCTGCCGCCGCGCGGTCGGCCCCGGCGTCCGCGCCGCCGTTTCCCTGCTCGGCATGGAGCAGCCCTAGAAGGCTGACCCGGAGCGCCTCGGCGAGCGGCTCGAGCGTGTGGATATCCGGGTAGCCGAGCCCGCGCTCCCACCGGCTGACGGCCTTATCTCGTAACGTGCAGCCGCTCGGCCAGCGCCTTCTGCGTCATATTTTTCTCCTTCCGCGCCGCTGCGATAAACGCGCCGAATTTTTTCAGCATCCATAAACCGACACCTCCTGCCCTCTATTCTAGCCGCCGGCCCGCCGGTTTGCAACCGATCGCCCGTTGATTTCCCCGTTTCGCACTCTACGAATCGTTTACCGCAGAAAAATCCCGTGCAGGACGCGCTGCACGGGAAAATTTCACCTATTCGGTCGCGAGGCGGATGCGCTCGTACGGCGTGTCGGACTGGATCGAGCAGTCGCCGAGGATGAAGCCGCTGCGGCCGGTCTTTGCGGCACAGGCGGCGGATCTCCGCCTTGAGCTCGTCGTCCGTGCCTTGTACAGCATGCCGGCCGGCGTATTGTCCAGCCCGCCGAGCACGGCACTACATTCAGGGGAAGAAATCGCGGCCCTCGCGCATGCCCATCTTTTTCGACGTATACCGCCCAGTTCACCGCGGCGGCCTCGTAATCCTGCCAGACCTCAATGTTGTTCCGGTCGCCCGCCCAGCCGCAGCAGTGCAGGATGTTGAACTCGCCGAGCGTATTCGCGTAATCGAGCACTGCTTTATCCGACGGCGTGATCACCCTGCGGTATTCCTCCACCGTGAAGCGGTTTTTCTGCCGCCCTGCACACTGTAGTAAATGCCGTCGGCGCCGGCCTCAAAGAGCGCCTTCACGAGCATTTTGTTGTCCTCGGCGATCACGTCGAGCGCATGGCAGGACGGCCTTCGGGTCTCGCGCAGCGTCCGCATCA
>VOFE01000555.1_pt1 | contig 29155 bp, 48 predicted proteins | sample 5384071 | NCBI WGS metagenome assembly VOFE01 (sample SAMN12384724, study PRJNA508395) | human gut metagenome | isolation source: healthy gut D | host: Homo sapiens
CACGGCAACATCTGCCGGGCGAAAACGCTTACGGCAAATTGCCAAACAGTGCGTAAACTATGGACAACGGGTACAAAACTCTGTGTTCGAATGCCTGCTTGACGCTGCACAATGCCGGATACTGCAAACGAAATTGTGCTCCATTATGGATCCGGAAAAGGACAGTCTGCGGTTTTATTATCTTGGGAATCAGTATGAGAAAAAAAATTGAACATTTCGGCTGCAAAAAACACCTATCTTCCGGAGGAGACGATGATTTTATAGCGGTGCGAAGGCAAAGTGCTCATGATTTTTTAGAGGGGTTCGCACCGAATTTTTGGAAAATACAACAAGATATTTTTGCGAAGGAGAAAAGAAAAAGAATCAGCCGCCTTGATTTTTTGTGTACTATATGAATGCTGTATGATCTTTCAGAAATATCTTTAGGCCGTTTTTTGGTTGAAATATGTCCCCCCGCGGGGAGCGTGGATTGAAATTGCTCCGTCCAGACGGTGCACCAGGATCGGAGAGTCGCTCCCCCACGGGGAGCGTGGATTGAAAAAAACCAATTATCCGGACGGGGCATCTGTCCAATGAGTCGCTCCCCGCACGGGGAGCGTGGATTGAAAACCGGGCTAGACCCTTTCGATGGCGCAGGACCCGTCGCTCCCCGCACGGGGAGCGTGGATTGAAATATCCCCGTTGGCCCGGGGTGATCGTCGCTCCCACCACGGGGAGCGTGGATCGGACCAGTGCATTTCAGGCGGTCGCTCCCCGCACGGGGAGCGTGAAAATGGCTGAAAACCTGCTGTGTCAAGGTTTTCAATATAAACACCCCCACCTAATCCGTCAGTCTCATACAAACTATTCAGATTAGGCGGGGGCGTTCAAATCATTGAAGTGTAGTAGCCCACAAAAATCTATATCCCATCTATTTGTTTTCATCTGCACTAGCTTTTCTTATCTTAACTAGATCGCTTAATCAACAGCTGCCTAGCTGAAAGGATGCTATATAATGTCTTCTCGTAGCACTTGGGAACCGATGCTGTTCAATACCCGACCGACAGAGTACAAAATTGCCGGATGTGCTCCCGTCCTATTTACTGCCGTTTTATAAAGACCGCACAGTCCTCCCGGAGGGAGTGCCAGGTTGTGATGCCTTCTCTCCATTCAGGTCCTGCCAAAAGATACTCCGTCAGGACATTTCCTATTCCAAAACTGATGGCCCGATCCTCATCCATCTGTTGCTCGAATTCGGGGCCCGTTCGAAGGCAGAGAAGATGTAGTTTTTCAGCAAATCCCAAAAATCCCCAAAAGGCGCTATACCTAGGTTTAATATCTTCGGCCTGGATAACATCCCGCAAAAAGCGGGTGAATTCCTTGCCGTATTTCACGTGCTTCACCAAATGGTCCAGAAAGATGCTCTCTTTGCTCTCCGCAGATAGGCCCAGAACATAGTCGCCGAGCCACTGTGTATATGCGTACTCTCCTTCGTAGTCCTGATAGCCGTCTCTGTCCGTGTCCTCAGGTCCGAGCAATGTACCCCAGACCCGGTCCCCGATTTTTAATACGAAAACGAAGGAGCCTTCTACATTACCGGACGGAATCATCCGCTGCAGGGCAATCAGTTGGTGAACCTCAAGGCCGCTCAAAGGGATGTCTTCTAAATCGGAGACCTCCTCTTGAAACAGCGCCTGGATTTCTTGACTGTCTGCTCAAAAAAAGGTCCTTGTAGAAATGCCGTTGTAGCAAAGGACTTGGGAGAAATATCGGGGTGCGAGCACCGCATAGGTATGCATTAGCTTTCGGGCCACATTGGGGGCGGAGGGCCAAAGGATGGAGGCCACACTGTTCAGCGCTTCATTCTGTTTGCCGTTATACATCACAAGGGCCAGCAGCATGAAAAGTGGAGAAGACCAATCGGCGATGAAGTCGTCACTGGAAACCAGACTTGCCACTGCGGAGATAACTCCATTCAACTCATAGGGACCTAGATGGCAATCTCGATTCAAAAGTTCAGACAGGTCGCGAGAAGTACCTCGGTGCAAAAGGCAAGCGTTGTCTCATTTATAGCCGTCCGTCGCTCCCGTAAAAGGACTGCACAGGCATTTACGGCACTGGAAATGTCGTGGAGTCCGCTTCTCCCTCCTCCAGAATCTGATAGAATCTCATTTACCACTGGCTCGATACCGCCCTCAAACTGTGGGTACTGTTGGGCAGCTTCCTGATTGCCTCGAAGTTTTGCATCTGCCCAAAGCATTAGCGGTACATGCCGCATAAAGTCCTCATAATTGCGTTGGGCCTGTTCGCTGAGGGCTGTGAGATTTTCCGGCATATCTGGCACCACAGAGATCATCACTCTGTCCTGGGACACCTTCTGGCTACTAATCTGACGCCTTCGAAGGTCGCTCCGATAGTACGCAAACTGATATACCTCCTCCCAGGAATCGATGCTCTGGGTTGCCTCGTCAAATGCGGCATACAGCTGTGTCTTTCTCTCTTCCAGCTCATTCTCAGACAGAATGCCTTTTTCAATCTGGTAGTCCACCAAAACTTGTTCAAATTGCTTTTTTCGGAAGGGTAGTGCATTGGTCTCCATCCGCTCATGGTCGAACCAGCGATGAGATGCCAGCGTTCCTTTCAGAAAATCGGCACTGTGCTCCGCCTGCAGTCGGGCGATGTCGAAGACAAAGACCTCCTTGGTCTTCAACAGAATACAGCTGATGGGAAAGAGCTTATCTGGATAGGCAATCACCACACTCAGTACCACGGCAGTAATGGCTGCGCTTGCGGATTTCCTCAGCAGATACTCACAGAACTGGCATATGGTTTCTCCTCGGTAAACTCGGCCAAATCCAGTAGCCATTTTTCCAGTGCCATCAACACGCTCTCCAACAACTTGGGTGCTACATGAGTACCTCGGTACATCTTCCACAGTCTGTCGCTGCACACCTGTCGCTGTACCGTGCCGTCAGTGAAATGGATTTCAATCTGAGAACATTCAGAATACTCTGTTGCCAATTTGGAAGAACTGTAGCAGTTTGTGGCGTAGTTCATGATCCGCAGGATCGTGTTCAACGCCCGGATTGGTGCCTCATGTAATAGGAAAAACAGCGGAGTTTGAAGGGCGCTTTCCGCCTTGTATTTCATATCCAAGCTGTGGGACAGGCCGAAATAGTACTCCATGCTGTCATGAGAATAGTCATTATGTTCTCGTTGAGAAGAGTCGCACCAATAACGCTCCGCAAGACTGAGTACCTGCTCCGGAATTGCCTGGCAAACTCTTCCGCATTCATAAACATTGGACAGGCTCTTTGCAGGAGTAAATAGTTTTCCTTGTAACTATCATCCGTCTGTGTATCTGTAAAGGATTGGAAGATGTCGGTCAGTTCCTGCTTCAGTTCCATTGCGGCAGCCAAAATCACATCGGTAAGGGTGATAAATCGCGAGTCTCGCCGAAGGGTATAGGGATACCGCTCCCTTTTCCATATCTCACTTTTCAAATAGAGGGCAATCCTCCCCGCCAGTCCCGTTGTCTCTCCTGTTTCATATTTCGCTGTCCATGTTTTCAATGTATTAGTGACGATGTCCAGATTTTGGGCTGTCCAAGGAATCAGGCCACGGTTATTATAAATATATTGAAAGACCGTAAACCAAGCCCGTCCTACAGGGCAGGTGAAGCGATACTTGTTCCCTGTTGGCGTGGACAGTTTCTTTAACAGTTCCCGGTCGATGTCACGGCAGGCGGTGTTCAGTAGAAAGACCATGCGGGTGAACAAAGAGTATCGTTCTGACTCAGAATGGGGTCGATTGCCCGGAAACAGTCCACCTGATCAGACTGCATCAGTGCGATCAGCGTCTCATCCTTCCAAGCCTGATCCAGTCCGCTTTGGAGCATAGAGATCAAAAAATCTGCATAGCGACCTCCACCGCTAGCAAAAACGGATTCCAGCCAGATGCGATACAGCTTCCTGGCTCGTAGAGATAGGCCGAACCCCTCTAGAACCTTCTCGGCCTCTATTCCTCCTGGTACCGCTGGGTCAAAATGTGTTTTATAATCAGCTCCTCATACACATCGTGACTCATCATCCACCGACGTGGAGAGTTGTCGTAAACGGCGATAATTCCGCTATCCTCCAGCGCGGTCAGCGCCATATAGTCATCGTTGGCACTGCTTATGTAAATGGTGGATCCCCGTTGCAAAGCATAGAGAACACGATGTGCGTTACCATCTCCTCTCGTCGGACGGGGAGGTTTTCTGCGCGACGGTGGCTGTCACAGATGACCTCCTTCCAGACCTGCCTGCAGAAACAGCTCCTCAGAGGATACCAAATCCAAGCCAGCCGGATCTAGCTTTAAGTACAGCTTTAAATAGAAGAAATCCTTCAGGAGGCTTCGAAGATTCTGGTTTTGGGGAAGTGGGAAGTGATACTGCTCTGAGATCGCTTCTAGCACCTCATCAGCTATGCTCCACCCGAAACTCGTCATAAGCGATGTCTTTGAGGAGAATATTGCAAAAGCTGTCCTTGTATACGGTACGGATAGTGAAGATCATCTTCCAGCCGTGGTCAATGAATTTATGGACAAGGGCAGCAAATACCTGTGGGCTATTAAGTGCGGAGAACTTCTCAGCGGATTCAATTACACAGACCTTTCGCTTCTCTTGACTGTAGAGGGTAAATAAGTCTTCCAGTTGGTAGTTTCCATACTTGCGTAAAAACAGACTTTCTTCCTCCACATCCAAGTCGGTGGAAGAGAACAAGAAGCAGGCAAACTCATCGCCCTGCTCCTGCCGCCGAGAAATGAGATCCTTCACTACGCCAGATTTACCCGTCCCTGCGTCACCATATATGATACAGACAGCTTTTTCCGACTCCCATAGTACATCGAGCTTCTGCATATCATAATAGATTTTGATCCGCTCACCCTGGCACGGAATCTCCGACTGAATATTGGAACGGATGGAGTCACTCCGGTTTTGGATCTGCTCAACCCACTGGGAAAAGACCCGGCATAGGGTTAAAATATAAATCTCTTACTGTGGGTAGTGCCAAAAGTATCTGCTCGATATGGCTTGGCCCCCGCCATTCAACAGTGATGCCAAGGCTTTCGCCGTGTGTTTCGATATTCTCTTGATATATGGGCTTCTGGGTATGAGGGCGCTTGCTGACAGACATTTCCTTATTAATATAAAAAAATAATCCGGCTGATTCCTGCATATTTCTGCTTTGCATCCGCAATAGCATTTTTGAAATCCACTTCCCGAGTGGAAGCATCATAGTATTTCGCTCTCGTTTGAAATCCGGTCAAAAGGCCATCGGAGCCATCACGGGCTGTGTTTCGATATATGGTTGATTGAAGTACCGGAAAATACCGTGCGAAAGCCCCATCTCGTGGCAGAACAGCGTGGTGACAAGGCCCTCAAAGGCAGCCCTGGGATTCTTGAGAAAACTTGACTCAAAAAAACCTTCCAGTCAACGGGGATATTCGTCATGTATGCGGTGCCGAATATAACGGTATTACAATTTCATTATGGCATAATTGTGGTAGATTTACAATGCTACTCTCATAGAGACATGAATCAGATTTCTGTTAATGGTATATGCGGTGTAGTACAATTCATAATCCAAAAGGTAGTTCCTTTCATGTGATATGCTAATTCATATCACATGAAAGGAGCAAACACCATGACCTACACAGATCAAGAGAAACCGCTATCATCACACAGTACAGACAGGGCAGGCCAATCCAGCAATTATGTACAGAATGCGGCGTCTGCGCACGGACTATCTACCGCTGGGCGAAGGCCCAGTGGTTCCGGACGAAAACGCACCTATACCGTCAAAGAGTATGATGCACTTCTGCGCAGAGTCGCCAAATTAGAAAACATGGTCGCTATTTTGCAAACTGTCGGTCTGACGGTCCATGCTCCATTGAAGGAGCGGCTAGGAGAACTGGAGTTGTTATACGGCCAATACGACGTACACACTCTTTGTGAAGCTATATGAATGTCTCCCGCGGAACCTTCTATAACCATATTCTCCGAAATAAGCGGAGCAATGCTTGGTTCCAAAAACGCAGAGAGGAATATTGCGGATTGATCCGTGAAGTATTTGATGAGTATCGTCAGGTGCTGGGTGCTGAAAAGATCCGCACTATTCTTGTTCAACGAGGTCATCAGGTTAGCCCAGAATATGTGGCAAAGTTGATGAAGGAGATGGGGCTGACCAGCATCCGCAGTACTGCGAAGCAGGATTACATGAAACTTCATGAGCCAGAAAAGAAACGGAATGTCCTGCGTCAACAGTTCCAGGCGGACAGGCTCAATCAGATCTGGGTCAGTGATGTTACCTGTTTTAAACTGGGGGAGCTTTATCTCTATACCTGCGTAATTCTAGACCTGTTTTCACGTAAAGTTGTTGCCTATAAAGTGTCCAGGAAGAATAGCACCCAGTTGATTACCTCCACATTTAAGGACGCATGGGAGCAGAGAGCTCCCCTGATACCGGCCTCATTTTTCACAGTGACCGTGGGGCTCAATATACCTCACATCGGTTCCGACAACTGCTTCATGAGCGCGCAGTGGTGCAATCTTTCTCCATTCGAGGATGGCAACGCTGTTGCGGAGTCTTTCTTCGCCACCCTAAAGAAGGAAGATCTGTATCGGAAGGATTACACCTCAGAGGCGGCTTTCAAGCGTGGCCTTGCCTCCTATATCGAGTTTTACAGCACCCAGCGCCCACATCGTACCTTGAAAAATCTGACGCCATGCCAGGTTGAAGATGCGTTCATGAGTGACAAATCATGAATCCGTATCCCAGTGACACAGCTGGGGGCAGATTCCATCGATTGCGCGTTTTGCGTCTTGATTTCGCCCTGTTTGCATTTGTTTGGTGACATAGTGCCCTCTATAATAGGAACGCCAGAAACCATTGTGGCACAATGGTTTTGAGAGAAATGACCCTACCTATTCTGAACATTGACATCTTTTTGTTCAGATCAGGTAGGGTCATTCATTCTGGTCCCCCGACCGATTGTAAATCCGAACTTTCAATATCGGCAAAATCAATCCTCGTCTCGCCCTCTTTGTAGTTGAATGTAATAAGAATATAATCGTCGAAAATGGTGACGGCGTTTACAAAGCTGTCAATCAGCCTCCTGCGGGCGTCCAGCTTGCTTATGTCCAGAGAACGGAAACGGCAGACGAAATAAATGACATCCTCACGACTCACAGCCGGGTGCTTCATTTCCTCTTGGATGATTTGAAGCTCAATATCCTTTTTGCGTTCTTCCAGTTCATCAAGCCGCTGCTTGGTAGAGGCATTGATAATCCCCATCTGAATAGCGTTGAGCATATTGGTGATGCCGCCTCGGCATCTTCCAACTGCTTGCGGAGGGCGGGGAGTACACTGCTTTCCCTGCTCTGAATGTCCATCACGGCATCCGCCACATACTCTACAAAATTATCGTCCATGATTTTCGCCATGACCGCATTGACAACGGCGTTTTCCAACGGCAGCTTTCGGACGGTCTTGTGCTTGGCGTCACAGGAACGGTGTTTCTTAGTATTCACACAGCGGTAATAATGGTACTTCCGGCCCTTGCTGGAACTTGTCCCGCTTTCACCTACCATCATAGCCCCGCAAGTGCCGCAAAACAGCTTTGTTGTCAAAAGATAATCGTCTTCGGCCTTGTGCCGTGCCGGGGCTTTCCGGTTTACTGCAAGCCGCTGCTGTACCCGGTCAAACAGGTCTTGCGGGACAATAGCGGAATCCCGTTGGGCGTGACGATATGGCGGTAGCTGTACTCTCCGATGTACTTCCGATTTTTCAGTAGGCGGGCCATAAAATTAAGGTCGATTTTCTTTCCCCGCACCGTGGTAACGCCTCGTTCGCTCATATATGCAACGATTTCTTTCATCGTTGCGCCCTTGTCATACATGGTGAACATTTCCAGCACAGCAGGGGCGGTGCATGGGTCGATCTGATACTGCATATCCTTATCGATGATATAGCCGAAAGTCGGCGTACCGCCGTTGTACTTGCACTTTAGGGCATTTTCCGTATGGCCCCGTATGACCTTTTCGGACAGCTCGGCGGAGTAATATTCCGCCATGCCCTCTAACATACTTTCAAGGATGATGCCCTCCGGCCCGTCTGAAATATTCTCGGTGGCAGACAGCACCTTGACGCCGTACTTGCGAAGCTGTGCCTTGTAGTGGGCGCTGTCATAGCGGTTCCGGGCGAAGCGGTCTAACTTCCAGACAATGACCACATCAAACAGGCCCTTGGCGCTGTCCTTCACCATGCGCTGGAAGTCCGGGCGGTTGTCGGTCTTGGCGGACAAGGCCCGGTCAATGTATGTCCGCAAAATGGTAATATCGTTTTTCTTACAGTAGGCCGTACACTCCCGAAGCTGGCCCTCAATGCTTTCCTCCCGCTGGTTGTCGCTGGAATACCGGGCATAGATCACCGCTTTCATGTCTTCTGCTCTCCCTCCTCCATGATACGGAACAACGCCTCTTTCAGACGCTTATTGACGGGTGCTTGCGGGTCAAAGCACATTTCGATAAAATCCCGCAGTTCCTGATTTTGAATGTTCTTGCCTTTCAACCGCTCTGGCTGGTAATCATACAGCTTGCCCCGTGGCTCGTCTGTACGGCAGTAGAGATAATCCATAGACACATCGAAGTAATCCGCATATTTCAAAAGACCTCCGGTGAAGGTGTGGATTGTCCGGTTTCAAATCGGTTGATACGGGATTGCTGGACGCCTAAAATCTGCGCCATTTGCACCTGTGTCAGCCGGATGCCCTCTCGCAAGGAACGCAGCCGCTTTCCGATTTGCTCCATATAAAATCACTCTCCTTTGCAGATAAAATATCACAAATAAGCATAGAAGTAAACACTGATTTTGAAATTAATAATTACTGTGTAGCGTCAGCACTTTTGGCTGACGCCGCTGATAACTGAAAAGCACGCCCTCCGGCCCCTGTCAATGGCGGCTTGCCGTTCATTTCGACCATTGACAGGGGACAGAGGGCGTGCATGGTAAAAAATTTTCTCGGCATGAGATAACACGGAATAACACGACATAACTGCATATAACGTCATATAACACAACATGGCCCATTCGTTCATAAACTGTTTACTTTTCGGCGTATTGACAAACTTTTTTTTGCGATTAAATTATACTGAATATGCTGCCGAGCATAAATGTTATCATGAAGTATCAAAACAGACGAGAATGAATCAAAAAGACCATGGTGGCCGCTTTATGCGGCAAACAACAATGGCCGTTTATAGCCGGCAAAATGAGAAAAAAGGGAAAGTGACGCCATGCACTTTCCCGCAGGAATTGAACATCGTTTTATTTGAGTTTGTGGGTTCTGTTGCCGGGGGTAGTATTTTATCGTAAGCAAATACTATCTCTACAATTCCACAAAGGGGGTGATGCGTATGCTGCACATTCAGACGAAGCGTAACCATCAGCATACATTTGTCACGGCGAACATTGCCCCCGGCCATGGGAACCATTAACCACTAAAGGTAACTGATGATGCTGGAAAACGGGAAATCCAGTCCCCGTTTGACAGCACCCAAAGAAAAAGAGCAAACTTCGTCCGCATCATATGGATCCAAGGTATCTTCGGACGGAACTTGAAGCAAAAGCGATTAGAGAAAGGCATGACGCAAGAACAAGAACGGAAAACCGGCGTATCTACAGACACAGTAGCGGTACGAAAGTGGGAAATACGATGGCATTCGGCTGGACATGGCGTGGTATATGGCCAACTGCTCGACACCCCTGCTTCAAGCACTTCCTGCCGCCACCGAGCTGTTCACCAGAGCAGCTATTCTTTGCGAGGCGGAAACGCTGATTCATACCGTGCGTGAACTCTATACAACAAAATGAACGATAAAGTGAAGCGCAGAACTGCCCTATAACGGTGCAGTCCTGCGCTTCATCTATGCTTACGGGGACTGTTATGATAAGCACAACACAAGGCCGCGTGTTATGTACCTGTCAACCGATGGATGGCGCATTGCGCCGTAAGAAAGGATTTAGCAATGAAGCTGACTGATTTGATCGTTTCCCCAAGAGCCTTGGCGATAAGCTGTGGCTGGTAGATGTCTCCCCGGCCTACGAGTACAAGGACAATAAGCGTACCGATACCGTCCTCGGCTATCGCTACTCTGTTGCCCTGCCCGAAAAGGGCCTGGATAAAGTCGATGTACGCATTGACGGACAGCAGCAGGCAGAGGCCCCGAATGGCTATGCGGAAGTGCGCTTTGATGGGCTGGAAGTGTTTATCTTTTGGTCCAAGGGCGACTACCATGTGGGCGCAAAGGCCACCGGTATCCATCTGGTAAACTCCAAGGCTTAATGCTCTGAGGCGGCGCTGGGGCGCAGACGGGGATAAGACAATTCCCATTAAGGGAAGCGTCCCCCGGCGGCAGCGTCAGCGCCGCCCGCTTGCCATAAGGGTTAGTATTACCCTTATGGCAAATATGTAGCAAGTAGCAGAACACAACAAGGAGGCCAACATGGGATATAATGCACAAGCCCGTAAGTGGCTCATGGTCATCAACAATCCAGCCGAGGCGGGACTTGACCATGCTTTGCTATCACGGAAATCGTACTGAAATTTCATCCAACCTATTTCTGCATGGCTGACGAGATCGCCACCACGGGAACCTATCACACGCACATCTTTTCTGCACCCGCTCACCTGTGCGCTTTTCCACCATCAAAAAGCGGTTTCCCACGGCGCATATTGAACGGGCATACGGCACACCGAGAGAAAACAAAGAGTACATTTCCAAAACAGGCGTTTGGGCCGATACAGACAAGGTGGAAACCTCTGTACCCGGCACCTTTGCGGAGTGGGGCGAGCTCCCGGCAGACAGCGAGGACAAAGCGCCGGAAATGTTTCAACTTATGCAGGAACTGCGTTCCGGCAAATCCACCATGGAAGTTCTTGAAGAACATCCCAATCTTGCTTTCCGTATCCGGGACATTGAACTGCTGCGGCAGACCATCCTTGCGGAAAAATACAGTGCGGAAAACCGAAAACTGGAAGTGACCTATCTGTATGGCGCCAGCGGAGTGGGCAAGACCTGGGGCATTTTTGAACAGCATGACCCCTGGGAGATTTGCCGCATTACCAACTACCGGGGTGCAAAGGGGCATCTCCTTTGACGGTTACAACGGGCAGGATGTGTTGGTGTTTGAGGAGTTCAACAGCCAGGTGCCTATTGAGGATATGCTCAACTACCTGGACATTTACCCTCTGCACCTCCCGGCCCGGTACAATGACCGGGTGGCCTGTTATACAAAGGTCTATCTCACTTCCAATTTGCCGCTGGAAAAGCAGTACCGGGCGGAACAGTGGGACAGGCCGGAGACCTGGCGGGCGTTCCTCCGCCGTATCCATAATGTGATTGAGTATTTGCCGGACGGCTCCACCGTCCAGCGGAAGAAAGGGGCTTTCCCTATGACCCAAAATGAAAAGTATCAACTCAAGCGCCGGATGGTCTGGCGCAACCTCTGGCAGCGGCTGGGCTGGTCCCCGGTCTGCCCGTCAAGCTGGCTGTTCGCGGCCCTGTACCTTGCCGGGGCGGTATGGGCATGGAGCAAGCAAGAGGCCATCAGCGCTTTTGCAGAGGGCGTGGAGATGATTTCTCCCATCATGCTGGCCGCCATGACCCACGCCGTTCCCGCCTATCTGCTGATGGGAGGTGTGGCGCTGGTGCTGCCTTGCTGCTGGTCTATCCATTTGGCAGACAGGCGGCAAAAGACCAGCTGCAAAGCATCGGCCTTTCCAATCATGCCGGGATGGCTCCAGACCTACTCCATAAAAAGCGGGACAACGACAATCCAAGTGTGACGGTCTGGGAGTTCCGAAACCAGAGTATCCCCCTCACGGTATGGGAGGACAAGCGGGCGGCGATAGAAGCGGCCCTGGATGTGTCCATCGTGAAAATCATCTATGGCAAGAGCAAAAGTAGGGTGCTGATGTATGCCGTTTCCGCGGGGGACCAGACTTGCCGGATTTGCTGCGCTGGAGTGACGCCTATCTTTCCCAAGGACAGCTTCGTGTTGACCCTTGGGGAAAGCCTATACGGGGCCTGTGACGGTCAATTTGGCTCACATCCCCCACATTCTGCTGGGCGGCTCCACGGGCAGCGGAAAAAGCGTACTGCTGAAAGCTGCTGCTCATGCAATCGCTTCACAAGGGGCCGAGGTCTATATTGCTGACTTCAAAGGGCGGCGTGGACTACCCCAAAGTCTGGCGGCGGTGCCGGATGTGCTTTACCGAGCAGGACTCTGCTTTACATTCTGGGGCAGCTTGTGGCGGTATTGGAATACCGAACAAGGGGCGTCTGGCTAAACAGGGTGTCCTGACCTTGACGCATACAACAAAGTCGACGGGAGATGGTTTGCCCCGGCTGTTGTTCGCCTGTGACGAGGTGGCGGAGGTGCTGGACAAGACAGGCCGGAGCAAAGAGGACAAGGAACTGCTGGCGCAAATCGAGAACAGGCTGTCCACGATTGCACGATTGGGGAGGGCTTTTGGTATCCATCTGATACTCGCCACCCAGCGGCCCGACGCCAACTATCATCCCAGGTCAGATCAAGAACAACATGGATTTCCGGGTATGCGGCAGGGCGGATAGCGTGCTTTCTCAAATCATCCTGGACAACACAAGTGCCGCCGAGCAGATACCAAAGGACGCAAGGGGCCGCTTCATCACCGGGGATGGGACGGTGTTCCAGGGTTATCTGCTCGACGAGGAACGGCTTTAAGACTGGGGGCGGTTCCTATGGCAGGGAAGCGAAAAATCAACGACTACGGTACCGGGATACCCTACCATGAGCTGGAGGCTCTGGCCCGTGTCCTGCTCCCGGAGATACAGGCGTTTTTCGAGAGTGAGGAAGGGCAGCGGGAGTTTGCCGAGTGGAAGGCACAGCAGAGGAAAAGGACAAGGCAAAAAACAGAGATAGCACAACAGGCGGGAACATCATTGAGATGTTCCCGCCTTAACTCAACTCATATATCTGCCAGAGAAAAGAATCCATGGAACTTTTCAAGAGATTATATATTTCTTCTTTACTTAAATCCTCCAGGTCTTGACATTCTATCCATAGGATACTTGCTTCCTTCTTTTGTAAGTCTGCATAATACTGCTCCGCCAGTTTACCATAGGTGTCTTCAGTAATATAATTTCCATACATATCCCAATGATCTACGCTGGTATAATCGCCATGATACCCAGTCTTTTTGCACCCTCAGAAGAATGCTCGTTGCTTCCCCGCCCAGAGAGATGCCTGGTATTTCGCCACATCGCAGGAAAATGACCGCTGAGTAGTAAATGCCCCTCACCATCGTCAGGATTGTTAATCGACCCCTCATAAATATAGTAATACACCTCTTGATTTTCATCATAATAGACAGGGATAGGTCTGCGATACACCACTCCATTTTCTGGTGAGGCATAAGGAGCAAACGAGTCCACGAGCGGTCCGCCATGGGACAGGGCCTCCAATGTTTGTTCCGTTTCATTGGATGTGGCCGTGCACACTATTGTAAAAGGTGCATGATATGAATCAATCTCATAAACGGAAGTAGTAGTATAATGGCCTGTCCCGTGACATTCAGAAGATATGATCTCGAGGTTCCCGTCTTGATCCAAGTCTGTAACTGCATAGCCCCACCAATCCTGCTCCTCCTTAACCTGCCAGTCCGTATAGTATTCGGTGAAAGCCGCCAACTGTTTTTCTGCCTCTGTTTGTGGATTCAACTCGTCAGACTGCGGTGTATAAGCGGAAATGGACACATCCGAAACAGGAATCGCATTCTCGTCAAAGATACCAGTATCCCCCACATCATAATAGATAATAATTTGCTCATTTCCACGAATGTATATATCACCAAATAAACCGGAAAGGCATGAATCCGGTTCACCAAAAGAACGAAGAATATCCTCGCGTTTAGTGCCGACTTCTATACTTTCAAAATCGGTAGATGTTTCTGGAAGGTTTTATTTTCAGGAACAGGAGAGCTATTACACGCAGTCAATATAAAAGCACATGAAATCAATATAAATATAATACAGTGTCTTTTCATGTCATGTCCTCCTTGGATTGTCTTTGGTGAAACAAGTATAGCATATATCGTTATTATCATTTATTAAGATATTATGAATTTGGGTGGATGAATAGAAGATAGACAAGGGCGGAGATCAGTTCCGCCCTTGTCCATCAAAGAATGTTCTCAATAGAAATGATAAATCCGAACACATTACCCACCTGGATAATGTAGTTCGGATTATCTTGTTTGGTCCAGTGGCGGGATTTGAACCCACGGCCTCCTCGTCCCGAACCAAGCGCGCTACCAACTGCGCGGATATTGCCTCTCTTCGGCCCAGAATCACGATGGCTGCTGCTGCCAGCCAGAGAGGCCGCCAGCAGTGCCAGATACAGCGCCAGCTGGGCAGTGTCTCCCGTGGGAACAGAGTCATCCGGTTCATCAGGGTGCCCCGGTTCGTCCGGCGTATCCGGCATATCAGGATCCGGGCTTTCGTCCGGGTCAGGGGTCGGATGCGGATCTGGATCCGGCATGGGATCGGGACCCGGGTCTGGATCCGGCTTGGGGTCTGGATCTGGATCCGGGTCCGGCGGCGGAGTCGTGTCGTCATAATTGATGATTAGCACTTCCGCCGTGTCTCCGAACGGGACCATCCGGGGTTGTGCCCCTCGACGCGGGTCCCATAGCCGTCCACACGCGCCTCTGCCACTGTGTAGCCGACGCCGGAGGGCAGGCCCTTGGCTGTCTTGCTCTCCCCGTCTTTCAGGGTAAATGCTGCCACGCCGTCCTGGAACGTCATATCCCCGCAGATGCCGTTGATGGACTTGTCGTCAAGCGTGACGGTGAAGGAGAAGTCCCTCTGCCGGTCACCGCTGTACACTTGCTTTTTTGACGGTCAGGTTCCCCTTTCCGTTGATGACGTTCCATCCGTCCACCCGGGTGCCGTAGCCATCCACCGGCTCCTCCTGCACAGTGTAGGTGTACGCCCGGCCACTGTCGTCGTAGGCGGGCCAGCTGCCGAAATCATAGGTCCAGCTGCCGTCGGCGTTCGGGGTGACTTCCCGCTCGGCAACTTTGGTGCCGTTCTGCAGGAGGCTCAGCGTGATGGAGTTCGGACGGTCGTCCGCTCCATCACCCACCCAGGTCTTCCGCCCCTGGATGGCAATTTCCGTCTCCTTGCCGCCCAGTGTGTTGGTCAGAGCCAGCGTACCGCTCCCTGTCACAGTGTACGACTCCAGGTGTTCTTCCTCCACCCAGTAGGTATAGGGATTACCGCGCCGTCCGTATCCGGCAGATGCTCAAAGGTGTATGTCCAGACATCGGCGTTTCCGTCCTGGGCATTTTTCGCGGACAGCGTCACTTCGCCTGCTACTTCGCCCTGGGGCTGCCGGATCCGTTCTGCGGTAGAGGGTCAGCTTCAGCGTCTCCGGGCGAAGGCCCTGCGCGTCACTGTCATCCCGCCAGGTTTTGGAGACCGGGATGTCCGTATAGCCCCTGTTGGTGATGGCAGTGGTGAACGCCACCGTAGTTTCCGTCGGTTCTCCATGATCGTAGATCACTTCCATGTCCTCGTCCGGGGTTCCCTGTTCAATGGCGTAATAATAGTATTTCTGGTTCTGGCTGTTTACTTTGTCCAGCTCTCCGAAAATATGGCGCCAGTTATTGGCCGCAGACAGCTCTGCGGTCATGCCGGCGACCTGCTCCACTCCATCCACGCCGGTCTTCCCCATCAGGTTCTTGTCCGTGGTCCGCCAGAGTTCCATTGTGATCGGATGTTTCTTGGTATCCGCGGTGTGCCATTTCTTTTCCACTGTCAGGGATGTCACAGCTTTATTGGTGAATTGGAATTCAGGGTAGGTCCCATCCACATCGGTCTTGTTTTCCTTTTTCGTATCTCCCACCTGGACGTAGCTGCCGCTGACCGCTTCGGTCACGCGGTATTCTGTCTCGGGTCGGAGTCCGGCAGATAGCTGCCCGGCATTCGGGCTGGGAGGTTCTCCCAGACGGCTTTCCACTCTGCGTACTCGTAATAGGGTTTGTCCAGATCAGGATCCGTAGTTCCATCCAGCGTGACGGATACAGCCGTCAGGGTCTTCCACGTATACGCCGGGCCCTCTGCCGGATTCTCCAGCGGAACCGCATATTGCAGGTGCAGGGTGACCTGGGCGCCCTCCTCGCCGGCAGGCATCCACGTCTTGCCGGCAAAGACCGGTGGTCTGCATGTCGTTGGCCGCTGTGGTGAGGAAGCCGTCGTCAGACTGCCCGCCATAGGTGTAGGCCGCCGTGTACGCCTCGTTGTAGGGAATCTCTGAGCAGGACATAGCTGCTCAAATCGACTGCTCCGTTCGTCATTTGATATCCTGGCTCAAGCTCCACGGCGCGATAGGTGTACTCCCCTTCCGCATTCTGTTTCGGCAGGCCGGAAATCGTCATCCCTACCGGCGATTCAACCGTGCCCTCTGTATCCGTTCCGGTGAGGGTCACTACCAGATCCTGCTTTTGACCGTTTTCGCCGGTCACCTGGACGGCTTCCCATGCTGCCGCTTCCCAGCCAACAGATAGATCCGTGGTCCGCTGAATCAGGAAACTGGTCTCCCAGGTCTTGCCGGCTTCGTCTGTATCCGGACGGGTGCCATAGACGTTGTTCCGGTCGTTCGTCCAAATCTTCTGCACCTGCAGCGAGGTCGTCGCCAGCTTGTTGGTGATGGTGGTCGAATTTCCGGATTCCCGTGTAGGTGTCTTCAATTCCCGTGAAAAGGCCGCCGCTGTCTGCAACAGTGTATGCGAACTCTTCACCGCAGGTATCGACAGTAATCGTCGCGGCTCCGCCTTGATAAGCGATTTCCGTCTCCACCACGCGATAGGACAGCTCCGAAATCCCGCTGTCTTTTTTTACTACACGCGGCAGGTTCTCACAAGCTCCACTCCAGGAATCATAGATATGCCGGTTTTCCAATGTGATCGAAAAACCATTGAGTATTCCGGCATCCTTCAGTTTCTCGTACGCGTCTTCTCCCAGGTTCTCCTGCGTGAAATAGTCCGCTGCCCTCTGCCAACCTCCGCTCTTTCCCTCCTTGACATACAGCTCAAAGGTGACGGACATCTCGCCAGGTCCATGTAATCGGCAGTGATGGGCTCGCCATCGCTGCCCACCCACCGCTTGGTGAAGGGGCTCTGGTCTCCAGAGAGTTTTCAGCTCCTTCATGTGGATGGTGTCGCCGTCTGCGGAGTCCTCACCCGCTGTCCCATTGCCGGTGAAGTAATATTGGTACCGCTCATACAACGCTTCCTTCAGATCGGAGTTCAGCTCTTCCTTCACGGTGTACACCCACCGGGCGCCGTTGGGGCCCACTTTTCCAGCTCCGTCTGGGGCTGCGCGGCGGGAGGCGTCTCTTCGGAGGATCCTGGGAGATCGGGGTCTCCGATCTGGTCGGATCTTCCGCAGGTTCTGTCGGTGTGACCGGGACGCTGCCGGCGCCGCCATGTTCCCCATCCGCCGGATCGCTGTGCAGGCTGGCGGCACTGAGGGTCTCCTCCTGCGGGGCGGACTGGCCGTCCCCGTCTCCCGCCTGGGAGTCCGGGTTCTGGTCTTCTTCCCCATCTGCCGGAGGTTCCGGACTCTGTGTCCCCTTCGTCCGTGGGAGGATCGGCGGGCTGGTTTCCCTCCTCCGGGGGCATTTCTGTGGGCGGCGTTGTCTCCTCTCCCTGGCCGGGGCCCGGTTCGGCGGGCTCTTCCGCGGAGATGCCGGGCTCTTCTGCATCCGGATCGTCCGCACCCCAGATCTGATAAGTCCACTTTCCGGTTTCTGCATCCTGGGTCCACTTGACGGTGTAGTCCTCGCCCTCTGTCAGCTTCTCCTCGATGTGCGGGTCGCCCTGCCCCTCCTGGGCAGCGGCGCGGCGGGTCACAGTGAGCCGGATAACGGGGACCAATGTACCATCTTTCCCCTCTTCATAGGGGGCATCCGGACGCAGACCGAAGGCGTCGTAAAAGTCCTCCCAGGCTTTTTGGCCCGTGAGGGTGACGAACTCTGTCTGCACAGCCTTCCGGCTGTTCAGGAACGTGGCGTCGGCCTCTTCCCGCTCTTCATGGGGCAGCAGACCGCCGACAGTATATCCGTCCCTGTGACGTCTTGGGCCTCAGGTCGCCCGGGCCGCACCAGGTATCGTAGCCGCCCAGGAAGCTCTTGTCCTCCTCCACATGATAGAGGTACAGCGAGCCGTTGGGCGCATACTGCCCAGGCCTGTAAAGGAAAGAACCGTTTCAACAGTTGTGCTGTCTCCTCGGCTGCTGGTAAGCCGCCTCGACCTCCTCCGAGGACCAAGTGGCCGTCCGCACCAGCTCCTGCGCGGAGGGCTGGCCGTTGTTCTGGATGTAGACCCGGTACAGATGGAAGCGCACGGCGGGGTAGGCGATGGGCAAGTCATCTCCGCCCAAAAAGGCAGTTCCAGGATTTTTTCACCGACAGACTGCCAGTCGGGCTGTGGAACACGTTCTCCACCTGGAAGGTGTTGGAGATCTCCTGTATATCAAACAGATCCAGCGATTCCTGGGTCCCTCGCCGGTACCGTCCAGGGGCAGCCCGTTGGCGCCGGTGATGCCTTCCTCCCGGAGAACATATTCGTACAGCTTGCCTTCCTCCGTGTATTTGGGCAGCCCTGGCTGGTCTTCAGATTCCGGCCGGACGGTTCCGGCTCCGTCATCGATGATATTTTTCCCCTCATAAAGGAGCCGGAACGTATAGTTCTTCAGGCCGGACCAGTCCTGAACAGTCAGGGGTCGCGATGGGGCTCCGCCAAAGTCAAACGCCTCCCCGGCGCCCTGCACCCGCCGGTACAGTGCGAAGGCGACGTTGGGCAGGTCCACCGCCGGATAGCCAGCGGGCAGGTTGGTCCACAGCTTCCGTCCCTCAATGGCGACCGGCTTATTCAGGCGGTTGACGAAGGTACCATTTGCGTTCAGGGCATATTTGGCGTAAGAACTGCTGGCATCCTGAGACACTGGTGGGTTGACGCCGTCCAGGTTCGTGGTCTGCGCTTCGTAAGCCGCCTCCATCCCGGGTCAGCTTCGTCACGCGTGCCCAGACAAGTTTCACCCGTCAGTACTCCGCAATGGCGTAGTCAAAGTCGGAGGCGTTTACACTGGTGCGCTCCACCGCGGAGTAAGTGATCTTGTAACCCCAGTCGTCATACTTGGGCAAGTTCTCAGCTCGGCCCGCCAGAAATACTGCCGGTCCGCAGATCCGTTATCCCCGGAGGCGGTGCCGGGCTCCTCACCCGCGGGATCGCCTGCTCCCTCGGACGGCGCCTCCGTCTCCGGCGGGAGCAGGCCCTCGTTTGTCCAGCGGTAGCTGGGATAGATCAGTTCGGTTTCGATCCCGTCCTCAGCAGCAGAGGTATGCACAGTCCGGTAAATGTCCAGATAGATGTCCGGACGACTGCCGGAGCCATACATATAGATGTCGTACCACTGCTTGTACCAGACAGCGTCCGTTACGCCGGTGCGTTTGTTGGTGAGGTGATCTTCTGCTCGTCATTCTTGTTTTCACCGTCATTTGCCGTATAGGATTCTTCCTTTACAGAGCTTGTGTATGTATTCCACAGGGCATAGACCTCCGGAGAAATGGTCCGCAGCTGATCCAGCGTGATCTCATTGCCGCCGTCAGCCAGACCTCCTCCACGGTATAGCGCACCACTGTGCCGTTGGTGTCGTACTTGGGAAGGTTCCAGAAGTCAAGGGAGTTGGACTTCGTATCTGCCGTGAGAATCGGCTGAATAGAGGAAACCCGTCTTTCGCTTCTGTCTTGAATCTGTACATCCCCGCCGCCCAGGTTCACATAGCCAAATCCATCTTTCTGATAGATTTTAAATTGTCCTTCCGTATCATCGCTGGCGGCGATCTTCAGCTTCACGGCCAGAGTGAGGCCGGAGGTGTTCTCCAGGGCTGCCTGGGTTCCCCCGCCGTCTCCGCCGCCGTCCCGCCAGTCCTTGGTGACGGTCAGGTCCACATTGCCCAGCCGGCGGTTGGTGACGGTGCAGACCGTCTCACCCGCGATCTCCTCGCGGTCGTATGTAGCTTCATAGGCATGGTTTCTGCCGGGGACAGTGTCGCGGGTGATTCCGGGAGCGTTGATCTCTCCCTCGGTCGGGGCGCCTTCGGTTCCAAGGACCGCAGTCGCTCCGATTTTGGTCTCCCGGATGTAGACCTGGTCCGGCGTAAGTTCTCAATGCCGGCCCATGCGTACCAGATGGGATCTCCGTCCTCCTGGGATTCGCCCAGCGTGACGAAGGTAATCGCCCTGATCTCCTTCTTTGCTGTACACCGTCACTTCCACTGGCTCCCGGTGGGCGGCGTCGCTGTCGTCCACCCAGTTCTTCTGGACCAGGATCCGATGGCTTCCTCCCGGGCCGTTGGTGACGATGGTCGTATAGTCTCCGGTCTTTACGCTGTCGATGGAGGTTTCATAGGTGGGGTTCCCGTTCTCCTCCAGGATCAGGTATTCATACCGGCGCCCCTCTTCGTCATACTCTGGGAGGTTCTGGGCAGGGCTTTCCAGGCCTCAGAAAACTGAATGGAAATTTCACCGTCGATCGCATCTATGAATGCGTTTTCCTTCGTGAAATCAACATTGACGGTCCCACCTGCATCCATTGTAAAGGTAAGAACCTTGCATGTTTCTGTCAGAGACTGTTCGCCGATGGTACGGTACAGGGCGAGGTCACCGGCCCCTCCTGGGCGCCGCTTTTCCACTTCTTTTCCACCGTATAATCTATCTGGTTGCTGACGGCATTGGTGATCTCGGTGGTGTTGCCGTTCTCCACATCGGTCACACGGTACTTTGCATCTCCCCGGTGCCGCCGCCGGACAGGAGTAAACGAGTTGTTGTCCAGAAGATTTGTTTATTCTCGCCCTGGTAAACCGCCGACTCCCCCAGCGGTACTCCAGCTCCCGGCCCTGGTTATCGTATTTGGGCGCGCTGGCGCTGACGGACAAGGCCGCCCAGGTTCTCCGCCGTAAATTTTCCCGTTTTCTCCGTTCCCAGCGTCTCGGTGATCTCCGTGTCTTCCCAGGGGTCCTCACTGCCCACCGGCCGGGCCTGGACATCAGCTCCACCCGGACATCCTCCAGCGCCGACTGGAAAGCCGCTGCTTTCCAGATCTTGGTCGCATTAACCGTCACCGTGCCGGAGAGCTTGTTGGAAAGGGTTCCCCCGTTGTAGAGGTATGTATTGTTCGTCTCCCGTGCAAAGTCTGCATCCTCGCTGGTCAGTTTTTTCAGCGTACCGGAATCCTCGTCCAGCGCCCAGATGATGTCCGTCACGCCGCCGTCTTCCCCCACCGCGCCGAATACCTGGGTGTAGTCCCCCGCATGCTCACCAGTGAGATACTCTCGGACCACATAGATATACTCGTAGCCCTCCGAGTCATACTTGGGCAGCTCTGCAAACTGAATGTCCTGTTTCTCCTGCCCGTTGAGCGGGACCGTCAGAATGCTGCCCCCATCATCCCGGACGGGCGCGGCCGTTGTGTAGCTCTGCCCGGCTCGGTAACGCCACAGCTGGAGTTCACCTGCCGGGCGGTGATCCGGATCCGCCGCGTCCTCCCAGACTTTGGAGGCCTGATAATCCTTTACGCCCGTGAGCGTCAGGTACAGGCTGCCGCCGTCATAAGAGCTTCCCCACCTCTGTGCCCACGTTGGGCGTGCTGGGTTATCGTAGGAGATCTGGAAGTAGTCGCCCTCGGGCAGGGCACCCGCCGCGATGCCGTCGGCGGCGTCCAGCCGGCCGTCGCCTTTTCCGTCTCCCTCCCTGGTCTCCTCTACCGAGTAGTTGATCCGGCTGCCGTCCAGGTTGTACTTCCACAGACCGCTGACGGTGACGGTGCCGCTGGTGGGGTTGTCCGGGTCTCCATCAGGGTCCTCTTCTATCTTCATCTGATCCTTCATCTCTGCCAGCAGCCGGCGGAGGGAGCTTGCTGTATAGTTGGTGTCCACCACGAAGTCAAAGCTGTTGTAAATGGCTTCTGCGATGCCTTCCGCGCCGCCCAGATTACCCCAGCGGAGCTGAACGCGGAAGTTGAATTCGTCCTCCAGCACATAGTACCAGCCGTAGTTGTCCCCGGCGGAGGATATTCCGACACATTGCCGTTGTTGACCTCTACCGGGCTGTAGCCGTCAACCCCTTCGGACGGTCCCACGATCCACTCTACACGGGATTCTGTTGAGGTCTCCCCCGCCGTAGCCATCGGATGTTGTGGTTTCGATCGCTTCCGGCAACACGCCGGTCGGGACGGAGACCGTATAGGTGTTGTTCCCGTTGTCGGCCACCGTCATTTTCGGCATAGCGGACAGGCCCACCCGGAGAGCGTCGAGTCCTCCCCGCCTTTCAGCTCAATCCATTCCCCGTTGTCGATCCGGAACCACAGCGACGGCTGATACGTATTCGCCCCGGGACGCACTCCGTCCCCATTGTTGTTATCCACCCAGTAGAGCGTGTTCTCTTCAAATGCCCCGGCGGCATACCAGCTTGTCACCGTCACCACCGTATCTGCGTAAATCACAGGCACCAGGGTCAGACACAGTACCAGTGCCAGCAGCCCGCTGACCAGCCGCCGGCCTCCCTTCTTCGGAAACTTTCCCTTTGGGAGCCGCCCCCGCTCCCGGACTCTCTTGCCTCGATACAGCATAACCCCTCACCTCATTGAAAAATTGTTCACACACATATCCAGTGCGTCCCTATCGTCCACGCCCCTCTTTGCGTCGGCTGGGCAGGACTCAGCTGCCCTGCTCCCAGCCCACAGTCAGCTGCTCCTCTTCCAGCATCCGCTCAGTGGGCCTGCTCGGCCAGTATCTGTACACTGTCCCGAATGCGTTCCTGCGTGACCTGATACAGCCTGCGCAGACAGCGGGGGTTGCTCTTGTCCCCATCCACCCGGGCATCCCTGCACAGAGTCCGGATCTCTCCGCTCACCTGGGTCCTCCGCATGGGGCGGCCGCTTCGGGTGACGAATACCGGCCCCGCAGTGATCCCCCACCCGCCGGAGATAGACTGCCAACTCCTTCTGCAGACAGGCAGGAATCAGGACGTACTGCGCTCTGCCGTCACAGGCGGTCAGAACACGTCCTCCTCCACCGCCCGGACCATCACCCGGTTCAGCTCACTTACGCGGATCCCTGTCAGGGCAAAGACCTTCACCATCAGATACGTACGCTCCCGGCCCAGATTCCGGGCTGTGGCCAGCAGGCGCAGATACTCAGTCCGGCTCAACTCCGGCTGGATCTCCTCTTCGGTGTCCAGCTGGCCGATCAGCTGCAGATCCCGCCGCCCCAGATAGGCCAGCAGCCCATTGGCGGCGGACACATGGGTGTTGGCTGTACCGGGCGAGTAGCCTTCCCGCAGCAAGGCGGCGCGCCAGAGCTCCAGTGTGTCTGCAGCCACCCGCTTGTCCTCCGGAAGAAAGTGGTAAAACGCCTCCAGCTTGGGGCGGTAGACCTGGATCGTCTCCCGCCGGCGGCCCCGGGCCACCAAGCTGTCCAGATACCGGCAGACTTCTTCCCAGGTAACTGTCAGCTCCGCCGGCGCCGCGGCCCTGTCCTGTAGTGCCGTTTCCATCGCCTCACGCATTGGGCATTCTCTCCTCTCCAAAGCCGCTTTCACTGTCTGAATGCTTTCCAAATATCTCCTCCGTATCCATCTCTTTCCGATTTACAACAGAACAATGATTCTGTTGTAAACCTGTCATCGGCTGGAAATACGGTGCCAGAGCACGAAGAGTCGGTTTTGGCCGAAACGGCTCCTTTCCCTTTTGGGCCGCAAAATTGGAATCCTCAAAAAATCCAAACCGCAAAAAAGGACATTGCTTTTGTGGTTTTTTGTTTTATACTAACTATATTCAATGTATGTAGTGGAGAGAGCTTTGTCGATTTACAACAGAATCATTGTTTTGTTGTTAAACGATCAGCCGCATTTTTTCCAGAATCTGTTCATGGGCCCTGGCGCTCACTGCCACATAAATCCGGGTTGTCTCAATGGAGGAATGGCCCAGAAGGTCCGCCAGATGCGCCAGATCCTTCTCCTGTTCATAAAAGCACTTGGCGAACAGGTGCCGCAGATTGTGCGGGAATACCTTTTCCGGCATCACGCCGGCCTCCCGGCAGAGGGTTTTCATTTCATGCCAGATGTTGCTGCGGTCCAGGGGCCGCCCGGTGCGGGTGCGGAACAGGGGCCCCTCCTGGATATCCTGCGCCCTGGCATACCGCCGCAGGCGTTCCGCCAGTTCCTGCGGCAGCAGGACGGTCCGGCACTTTCCCTTCAGCCGGATCTCCGTCCGGCCAGCACGCAGGGCCTCCGTCGTGATGAAGCGCAGTTCGCTCACCCGGATACCGGTGGCGCAGATCGTCAGCATCACGTGGTACAGCCGCTGGTTCTTGCGCCCCTTGGCAATAGAAGCAGCCGGCGGTACTCCGACTCCGTCAGGTCCCGCTGCTCCTCCCGAAACGCCCGCCGCTGAACCTTCAGCAACTTCACCTCGCAGTGCTCCGCTCCACAGAACCGCAGATACGCGTTCACAGCAGAAGCTTGTTGTTGACCGTCAGAGCCCTGTACTGCTGCTGCAGGCGCTCGGTATGCCAGAACACCCGCCTTGGTCACCGGGGCGCCGCACAGAGCCAGTCGCAGCTGTTCCGCCTCCTGCACGTATTTTTCCACTGTGGCACGGGCTTTCTCGTTTTCCACCAGAAATTCCCGGAACGCGGAGATAGACTGTCCTGTGAGCGTGATTTCTTCCATCTTGACTCCTCCCAAATCCGCCCGCACAGACGCGGGTATTTTTTGTAAGCATACCCAAAATGGCGTCGGATATGTTCCGCCCTATGGAGATGCTTTCCAAAAAGTTCCGAATTGCGCAAAAAGGCAGCCCGCGGAGAATCCCTCCGCGGGTGCCTTACAGTATGCTGTTGTTTTTATCGGCCTCCCAGACCCGGTAGAGCTCGCTTCCCCGTTCCCGCAGGCGCTCGTTCAGCCAGGGCGCAGGGATGCCATGCCCTCCTCTGTCCAGGGGGAAGGTCTCCGTCTCAATGTGCTGGGCCTTTTCAAAGCAGATGTTCTCATAGACCCAGGCCTGGACGGTGCCATCGTTCACCTTTCCCGTCCGCTGGAAGCGGTAGCGGAAGGTGCCGAGGGAGCCGGGAAAAATCTCCGACTTCTTCAGAAAGTTCAGGGTCAAAAATGCGAATGGATCTTCCATCGGGCAGTTTCTCTCCTCCATCAGGCCGCCTCCGTCTCCCGGCGGCAGACCTTGATCCCCGCGATGGTCAGCGCGAACACGAACCAGAAAATGCACATCACCCGGGGATAGTTCCACAGGTAATCCGCCAGACCGCACACCATGGCGCCGCACAGAGCCGCCGCTCCGGCACAGGTGATGGTGCGGGCGGCAGAGGGGCGCAGTGCCGGACCGTGCGGGCCGCCTTTTTTGATGTTCCACAGCATGGAGCCCACAAAGCCCAGAAACCCCAGCAGTCCCGCCTCGATCCATACCTGCAGGTAGAAGTTGTGGGCGTGAACGAAAGGGCGCTTCTGCGTGGTAGAGGTTGAAGTCGCTGATGTAGTCCTGCACGGCGGCGGTGCCCAGACCCGCGCCGGAGACGGGGAGACGTCCGGATGACCTCCAGTGCCGCCTGATATAAGGGGATGCGGCTGGCAGTGGAGGTATCCGCCGGATTGAAGATCGTCAGGACCCGGTGCCAGATGGTGTCCGGCAGGAAGGGGACCATCACCACGCACAGCACCGCGAAGGCGGGGATCAGCTTGGGCTTCCACAAAACACCAGCACCACCATGGCACAGGCCATGCCAACCCAGCTGGCCCGGGAGTAGGTCATGCCCAGAGCCAGCACACCCACGGCAAACACGCCGCAGGCCGTCACGCGGGAGATGCCCCGCTTGGAGCAGAGGATCAGCGCCAGTACCATGGGCAGCAGGAGGAGCAGCACCTCTGCAAAGGGGTTGGGGTTGTCGAAATAGGACTCACCCGGCCGGGCATACCGGCGTTGACCTCCAGGTCCACATAGGACTCTGTTGACCTCACGCCCTGGATCCGTTGGTACACACCGTACAGCGAGGACACCAGCACACAGACCCCGCCGCCGGCGGCCAGCCGCTTCAAATCCTCTGTGCCCCGGACAGCGCTGACCGTCACCAGCACGCACAGCGCTGCGGGAGATATGGTAGAGCAGGAAGCGGAAGGAGGCGGAGGGCTCATAGGAGAACAGCACCGCCAGGAACATGGCTCGAACAGCACCACCGGATAGAACCCGATGTGCTTCACGTCCAGCCGGAAGTCCCGCCGGGACATGGCCCCGGCATAGAACAGCACCAGCAGGGCGGCAAAGCCCAGCATACTATATGCGTTGTTCCAATGCGAGAAGGGAATCACCCACAATAGCATGATGAGCCAGGATTGGGCGACGGCGGTCTCATGTCCCATCTCAAAGGCCAGACGGGAGAAAACGCTGTCATCAAACGTAGCCCGCAGGGCAAGGTACAGCTTGTGGAGCAGCCAGGCAGGCAGGTTGATGAGGCCCGTCAGCAGTCGGCAGAGGATGCTCCTCCCAGGCCCGGGCCGCGACGCCCTCCCGACACAGGACCCGGAGAACACGGCTCTCGTCGATCTGGCGGTTACACCAGGCGCCCATGCGCACCAGGCGCGGTGGACGGCGCTGTCATAGTAGACGGTGCACAGCACCGCCCAGAGGTGATACAGATAGCTTTCGCGGAGAATGCTCATGCAGGGAAACCTCGTTTCTTCAGATGCGGTTTTTGATCCGGTACAGCTGGGAGAGCAGCCAGAAGCGGCCCCCCCGCACCAGCTTTGCTGCCAGCTGCTTGTTGCGGCTCATGCCGGCGGGCGACAGCGTCCGGATGGCGTGGGCCATATCCGGCCGCGCGCACAAGGCCTGGATGGTCTCCCTGCCGCTGCCGGAGGGCCTTGGGATTGCCCGGGGCGTACTCGTTGCCGATGGCGATCAACAGCCCGGCCCAGTTAGAGTTCTCCCGCCACTGGGGGCGGCCGGGCGTCAGGCCGTACGGGCGGCCAAGTCCTCCTTCCGCTCCATGAAGCGGCCGAAGACCTGCTGGAAGTCCTTCATATACTTGTGGGTGGCGGAGGCCGGATTCTGGAGATAGCGGTACAGGGGCGTCTCCGTCACCGCCAGGCGCCGGGCGTTGCAGAAATACTCCATCAGGAACAGCTCGTCTTCCAGATAGGCGCCCTCATAGCGGAGATGGAGTCTGTCAAAAATCTCTGCGGAGAACAGATAGCGCCAGATGAATCCATTGAACACCGGCTGGGCCAGCCGGTCCCCAGCAGGGGATTGACGATTTTCTCCCGGATAGCGTCGGCGTCGTAGATCCCGGCGGGCAGCACCGGCTCCGGCGTCTCGCTGCCATCAGGCCACAGGTTCAGGTGCGCACAGGCGGCGGTATCCGCCCCGGCCCGCTCCCGCAGGTTCCACAGCGTCTCCAGGCACTGGGGCTCGTACTGATCGTCGGAGTCCAGAAAGGCGATATAGGTCCCCCGGACATGGTCAAGGCCCACATTCCGGGTCTCGCTGACGCCGCTGTTGCGCTCCTTGTGGAACACCCGGATGCGGTCATCCTCCGGGCCAGCTCATCGCAGAGAGCCGGGAGCCGTCGGTGCCGTCATCCACCAGCAGCAGCTCCCAGTCGGAAAAGGTCTGCCGCCGTACGCTCTCCACACAGTTCTGAGAAATTTCTCCGCCTGATAGACAGGCACAATGACGGAAATGCTGGGCATAGACAGCCTTTGCGCCCTCCGGCGCCTCTCTTCAGTCTGCGGCGCGGAAACTCCGGCGCCCTCCCCCCAGAATCTGGGGCTCTTACACGGAGCTATTGTACCCGATTTCCCCGGGAAGGTCAACGTCTTTTCCCGGAAAAGCCGGGCATACTAGGAGCGAGGTGATCCAATATGAACGATATCGAGCTGCTCCAATACGTCCATGAGACGGCGGAGATGGGCATTGAGGGGCTAAACAGCCTGACGGGCAGGTCGGGATGACAGCCTGCGGCGGGTTCTGAGCCAGCAGGGCGCCGAGTACCGCCAGATCGCGGATCAGGCGGAGCGCCTGCTCCGGTCTCTGGGAGAGGAGCCCAGGGACCCAGGCCTTCTGGCCAAGGTGTCCGCAGAGGTCATGTCCACTTTCAAAACGCTGGCAGACCCCTCTGCATCCAACATCGCGGAGATGGTCATTCAGGGGAAACACCATGGGGCCACCAAAAGTACCCGGCATCTGGGGACTACGCCGGAAACCGTGAGATCCGAAAATCTCGCGGAGCGGCGCTGCACACCGAGGAAGCCAACGCCGCCCAGATGAAGCAGTTCCTGTAACACACCCGGCGCAAAGAGGAGGAGCCTCCTACGGGAGGCTCCTCCTGTTCAAAGGACCGGCAGCAGATCTTCCCCATTCAGAAAACGCCTCCGCCTCCTGGATAGGGATCTGCCGCTGATTCAGTCTGCGCACCAGCTGCTCTACCTCTGCCTGTTCCCTTCCCGGCAGCAGGACCACCAGATGTCGCCCGGTTCCCGGATTGCCGCTGAATCCGAATCGCCGGGGGTGCCGGGTCTCCAGAACCTGATAGCGCACCTGCGGCCGCACCGCCTTGCGCCGGCGCCAGATCGACAAGGCCAGCACCCGGACCAGATCCTTCGGCGTGGGCTTTTCCCGGCAAAGACGCGTTGAAAGAGCTTCTGCAGCCCGCCCGGTCTCCGCAGTCCCAGATGTCCTCCGCCGCCCGGGAGAGGGCCTTTTGCCAGGGTGTCCTATGGCGTAGGCGACCTGCACCTCGACCTTGTGGGCAAGGCCGGCGGCCACGATGTTCTTGGCCACCCAGCGTGCCGCATAGGCCGCGGAACGATCCACCTTGCTCGGATCCTTGCCGGAGAACGCGCCGCCGCCATGGTGGGCAGCGCCGCCGTAGGTGTCGACGATGATCTTGCGGCCGGTCAGACCGGCGTCGGCTGCCGGACCGCCGAGGATGAACGAGCCGGTCGGATTCACCAGCACGCGG
>VOFE01001112.1_pt1 | contig 28909 bp, 53 predicted proteins | sample 5384071 | NCBI WGS metagenome assembly VOFE01 (sample SAMN12384724, study PRJNA508395) | human gut metagenome | isolation source: healthy gut D | host: Homo sapiens
TGGACGGGAAAACGTATTACGCCGAGGAATTCTGCTACGACGGAAAGGTTTATCTGTTCGGCGGCGTACCATCTTACCCAGGAACTCGTTCCGGTGCTGCATCATCTGGATTTCTGCTGTATCGTACTCGATGACCGGGAGGAATATGTGGACAAAGCATTGTTCCCGGACGCCGGGCAGACCATGCTGGTGGATTTTACGAAACTGGACGAGATTCTTTCGATCCGGAAAAATGATTATCTCGTGATTGTGACACGCGGTACCACCGGTGCGATGCGGATGCCGAGGCGTTTGCGCTTCGCACCGGCGCATCGTACATCGGTGTGGTGGGAAGCCGCAGAAAGACAAAGTATGTGCGCGAAAAACTGGAAGCGCAGGGTTTTACCGGAGAACAGCTCGACAGTGTCTATGCCCCGATCGGAATCGAGATCGGAAGCGAGACGCCGGCGGAGATTGCAATCAGCATTGCCGCACAGCTCATTCAGATCCGGTCAGCAAAAACCGGAAAACGAAAAGGTGCACATCCGGCGCTTCATACGTAAAGATACAAAATGAGGAGTCAATTATCATGAAAAAGAAAACCGTATCCATTCTTCTGATGGCAGCTATGGCACTTTCTCTTGCCGCATGCGGATCTTCCAATTCCACAGATTCTTCCAGCAAGAGCAGCTCCAAGGCAGAGAGCACATCTGCATCCAGCGCTTCTTCGGAAGCAGAGAGCGCATCCAGCGCCAAGAGCACAGCAGACGGCGAAGTATTTGACGATACCACCGTCACCGTATTTGCCGCAAAGAGCCTGAACTCCGTAATGGAGACGCTGATCAGCGAGTACAATAAGACCCAGCCGAATGTCAAACTGGTTGGAAGCTATGACAGCTCAGGAACCCTGATGACACAAATCGAAGAGGGTGCATCCTGCGACGTATTCTTCTCCGCAGCAGCAAAACAGATGGATCAGCTTGAGGGTGAGAATCTCCTGGTTGAGGGAACCCGCCACAACATCGTAAACAATCAGGTCTGCGTTGTAACCTATGAGGGAAGCAATACAGAAGTTACGGGCCTGGAGGATCTGAACAAGGCATCCAGCATCGCACTGGCAGACGGTTCCGTTCCGGTTGGAAAATACACAAGAGAAGCACTGGTCAATGCAGGCATTCTGGAGAAAGCAGACGACGTATCGGCCATCACAACCCAGCAGGTTTCCGAAGCGCTCGGCGGCGTGGAAATCAATGAATGCGCAAACGTAGGAGCTGTTACTTCCGCAGTTGCAGAGGGATCCAACGAGGTTGGTACCGTTTATTATTCCGATACCTACGGTCTGGAGGACCGTCTGAAGGTTCTGCAGGTCGTTCCGTACGATCTGACCGGAAATGTCATCTACACGGCAGCACAGGTTGTCAACAAAGAGGCAGATGAGACCGAGCAGGCAGCAGCGAAAGACTTTGTAGAGTTTCTGACTTCCGATGAGGCAGCCGCCATCTTCCGGAATTATTACTTTGATACAGAGGTAGAATAAAAAAAGAAGATCCCACAAAAAACAGCAGGGATTTGGAATCACCGTCCGAAAAAGAAAGATTTCGTTTCTACGGACGGTGGTTTTGCATCAGAGAAAATCCGGGCAGGATGCGTGATGCAGGTATGCAGGGCTGCCGTGGATAGAAAGGAAATGTTATGCAGGAAATACTGGATTTTTTACAGTCACTGGACTGGAGCCCGCTTGTCATTTCGATCAAGACCGGTATTGTGGCGACGATTCTGTCCTTTTCTTTGGTATTTTTGCCGCGCGTGCGGTGATGAAGCTGCGTCCCGGCGCGCGTGCCGTAATTGACGACTTTCTGACACTTCCGATGATTCTGCCGCCGACCGTTGCAGGCTTTTTTTCCTGCTTCTGATTTTCAGCCTCCGCCGTCCGTTTGGTGCTGCACTGTATGAGAATTTCAGTATCAAGGCAGTACAGACATGGCTTGGCTGTATTCTGGCGGCAACGATTATCGCGTTTCCACTGATGTACCGAAATGCGAGAGCGGCATTTGAGCAGGTGGATACGAACCTGATCTATGCGGCGCGGACGCTTGGTATGTCGGAGTGGAAGATTTTCTGGAAAGTGGTCATCCCATCGGCAGGTCCCGGCGTGCTCTCCGGTACGGTGCTGGCATTTGCAAGGGCGCTCGGTGAGTACGGCGCGACGTCGATGCTGGCGGAAATATTCCGGGAAAGACGGGTACCGTTTCCCAGAAAATCGCAATGGTGATTCAGGACGGGGATTATAAAACGGCGGGTTTTGGTCTGTTGTCGTACTGCTCGTCGGATTCCTTGCGATGACGGCAATGAACCTTCTCGGTAACCGGAGAAAGAAAAAATCAGAAACAGTGGTAGAGGATAAAGAATGGCGCTTGAAGTAGATATTACGAAAAAGCTGGACGGATTTTTTATGCATATGCAGTTCCGGGCGGAGCGGGAGATTTTGCGATTCTCGGCGCGTCGGGCTGTGGAAAAAGCATGACCTTAAAGTGTATCGCCGGAATCGAAAAGCCGGATGAAGGGCGGATTGTCCTTGACGGCAAGGTGCTGTTTGATTCGGAGAAAAAATCAATCTGCCGCCGCAGAAGCGGAAAGTCGGTTATATGTTCCAGGATTACGCCCTGTTTCCGCATATGAATGTTGTGCAGAATATTGAGGCAGGCATGGGAAAACGGCCGGACCGGAGCCGGACGGAATCGTTGATCCGCCAGTTTCAGCTGGAAGGGCTGGAGAAAAAGATCCCGGGACAGCTTTCCGGCGGACAGAAACAGCGCGTCGCGATGGCACGGATGCTCGCAGCAGAGCCGGAGCTGATTCTGCTCGACGAGCCGTTTTCAGCGCTCGATACCTATCTGAAATGGCAGTTGGAGCAGGAGATGTACAAACATCTGAAGGAGGCCGGAAAACCGGTCATCTTCGTATCACACAACCGCGATGAGGTGTACCGCCTCTGCGATACGGTCAGCTGTATGAACCGGGGAAAGATGGAAGTCATGGAACCGCTGAAGGAATTTTTCCAGAATCCGAAGACGCGCACAGCGGCAATTTTGTCGGGCTGCAAGAACATTTCGGCGGCCGAGCGGGTGGATGCGCACACGCTGCGGGCCGTGGACTGGGGCGTAACGCTGCACGTAAAGGAGCGGGAAATTGCAGACGATATCCGCGCAGTCGGCATCCGGGCACATTTTCTCTGGCCACAGTAGAAAGGTCCGGGTGAGGAAAATGTATTTCCGGTCAACGAATCCGAAATCTGGGAAGATCCGTTTGAATGGAACATTTCGTTCCGGAAGAATGCCGAATGCAGCTGGCTGCAGTGGAAGATCGCAAAAACAGACTGGAGCCCGGAAATGGGGGATTCCAAAGGAGCTGTATCTGAAGGAGGAAGATATTCTGCTGCTGACGGATTCCTGATGCTGGTGTGACAGATTTGGATAAAAAGATTGTTTTCGAAATCGTGATCGTGTTTCGAAAACAATCTTTTTTCATCGTTTACAGATTCATTACATGGTGATCCAGCCGAATGCATTTGCCACGGAACTGAACAGAATGATCAGTGCAAACGCCGGGCAGAGATACTGGATCATGACAAGAAAGATTTTCTTTCTGCGGAAGCGGCTCTCACCGTGGATGATTTCTTCCTCGATTTTTGCCACACCGATGACTCTCGAAACGAGAAGACAGGTGGCAATGGCAGCAATTGGCATCATCACGGAGTTCGTCAGGAAGTCGAAGAAATCCAGGAACTGCATGCCAAGAATGGTGACGGAGGAAAGCGGTCCGTAGCCAAGGCAGGAGAGCGTTCCGAGCGCAATCATGATAACGCCGATCAGAACGGTCGATTTTTTACGCCCCAGCCGAGCTCATCCTCAAAGGTGGAAACGGCGCTTTCTGTCAGTGCGATGGAGCTCGTCAGTGCGGCAAACAGCACCAGAAGGAAAAACAGAATACCGATCACAGTGCCAAAGCCCATATTGGCGAATACCTTCGGGATGGTGATAAACATCAGGGAAGGTCCTGCCTGCAGGGTATCCGGATTTCCGCCGGAGAAGGCAAAGACGGCAGGAATGATCATCAGGCCTGCCATGATCGCAATGGCAGTGTCAAAGATTTCGACGTTGCGTGTGGAATCCTCAATCGAGGTGTCTTTTTTCATGTAGGAGCCAAAGGTGATCAGAATACCCATCGCAATCGAGAGGGAGTAGAACATCTGTCCCATGGCGGCAACAACGGACATCCATGAAAAGTTTTTGAGGTTCGGAACAAGGAAATACTTCACGCCTGCCAGTGCGCCAGGTCTTGTTACGGAATAAACGGCAATGATAACGGAAAGGACGATCAGAATCGGCATCATCACCTTGGAAACGCGTTCAATGCCGTTTCGCACACCGGCGTAGATGATGGCGACCGTAATAAGGCAGAAAACGGCAAAACAGAGCTCTGTGGAAACTCCGTTTGAGATGAAGCCGGAAAAATAGCCGTCCTCTGCGAGCAGGGTACTGTTGCCCTTCACGTATTCGATCAGATATTTGATGACCCATCCTCCGATGACAGAGTAGTATGGAACGATCAGAATCGGGATAATGGCGTTGATCCAGCCCCCCGGCGGAAAGCCATTTCGATTTGCCGAACGACTGGAAAGCGCCGACCGGGCTTTTTCGTGTCATGCGTCCGATGGCGGACTCCGCAACGATCATCGTGTATCCGAATGTCAGTGCCAGCAGAATATAGACGAGCAGGAAAATTCCTCCGCCGTATTTTTGCTGCGAGGTAGGGAAAACGCCAGATATTTCCAAGTCCGACGGAAGCGCCTGCTGCAGCCAGCACGTAACCGATTTTGCCGGAAAACGAGCTGCGGGATTTGTTGTGTTTGTTCATAGAGTTCCTTCCTTTTGTGTGTTACAAAAATTTTGGGTTTATGGTCAGTTCTTGAAAACTTTTTATGCTGACACCATAAAGAAGATTGTAACATTATTGGGAAGGAAAGTCACTACTAAATTTTTTATTTTTTGCTGTCCGGCAGGGATTCCCCGGCCAGTTCCGCCATCAGCTCCGGCACGGTGGTCATGTGATCGAGACGCCATGCATTTTCTCCGCAGAAAAGGAGGCGTTGTCGGTATCGCCATCGGCAGCGCGGGTCAGGGCAGTGGTAATACAGTAGGGAATGGAGGCTTTGTCGCATTTTTTGAGGCACTGGTAGCAGTGTGAGATTTTTCCCGTTCCTGTTCGCGTTCCGTCAGAAACGGATTGCGGATTGCGCGGCCGGCATGCCGACCGGACTGTGCATGATCGTGATATCTTCTTTTTTGCATTCAGGTATGCCTGTTTGTAGCGGGGATCGGCATCGCATTCTTCCGTGACAACGAAACGGGTAGCCATCTGGACGCCTGCGCAGCCAAGCGACAGATAGTGAAGGATATCCTCATGGGTGTAGACGCCTCCGGCAAAGACGACGGGGATGGTACAGGCATATTTTTCTTCGTAGCCATGTACAATCTGCAGAATTTCCCGGATTTCGTCATCGTAGCCGCGCCGTGCTGTTTCTTCCACGGTTTCGGCGGAGTAGCCCAGATGGGGCCGCGGGACCTTCGATGACAACAAGGTCAGGGACGCGGTGATAGTGATTATCCCAAAGCTTCAGAAGAACTTTGGCAGTCCGGGGCGGGGAAACGATAGGGGCGAGCTTGATGGAGCTTCCCGCTGTGTATTTTGGCAGATCAGTCGGGAGACCAGCTCCGGAAATGATGAGATCGGCTCCGTTTTCGATACAGCAGCGGACGTATTCCTCGTAGTGGGTCAGGGCGCACATGATATTGACGCCGATGATGCCGCCGTTTGAGATTTCTTTGGCACGGCGGATGTGGAAGGCGAGGGCGCGAAGATTGGCGCTTAAGGGATCACGCGCGAATTCGGATCGCGCCAGCCGGGCTGGGCGGCGGAGATGACGCCGATTCCGCCGGCTTTGGCAACGGCACCTGCTAGGGATGAGAGACTGATGCCGACGCCCATTCCGCCTTGGATGATGGGGTATTTGGCGGTGAGATTTCCTATTTTTAAATTTGGTAACATATGAATTCTCCTTTTTGATAAATGGACGATCCGTGCCCGCCGCCGCGCCGGGGATGTTCCTCAGGATGGCGCGGTTTCGGAGGTCCAGGAAACTCTAAGGCTTTGGGATTTTGCTAAGGGCGCTTGAAAAAACGGCGAACTCGCTGCGCTCAGACAGTGCCGTTTTTCAAGCAACGCAAAATTCCATAGCCTAAAGTTCAGGCCTCCTGCAAATGCGCCATCCTGGAGGAACATCCCCGACACGGCGGCGGGCACGGGATCTGGTATTGGTAAAAATGTAATGTTAAAAACCTTACTATATGGTTTTGAAAACTAGATATATAATACTTTGAATATCAAAGTATGTCAAGAGGGAAAATGAGAAAAAGGTGATTGATAGGGGGTGGGAGGTGTGGTAGAGTGGGAGATAGAAAGAAAAGTTAAGACAGGAGGATGAAGAATGATGTTAAAGGATCTGGTATTAAAAAACAGGAGTTATCGTGGTTTTGATGAGTCGGTGCGGATTTCGCGGGAGACGTTGGAAGGGTTTGTGGATTGCGCGCGGCTTTGTCCTTCGAGTGTAAATAAGCAGCCGTTGAAGTATTTTCTGACGTGGGAGCCGGAAGAAGTGGAGAAGGTGCAGGGACTGACGAAGTGGGCGCGGGCGCTGCCGGAGATGGTTTTGCCGCATCCGGGGAAACGGCCGACGGGCTTTGTTGTGATCTGTCAGGATAAGGGGATTGATGAGAATCTGAACCGGTATCAGAAGGATGTCGGAATTGTAGCGCAGACGATGCTGCTTGCGGCGGTGGAGCAGGGGCTTGGCGGTTGTATGATCGGGAATTTTCAGGCGGGCGAGGTAATGGAGGTACTTGGACTGCCTGAGGAGATCCAGCTGCTTTTGATTGTGGCGTTTGGAAAACCGGCGGAGGAGATTCATCTGGTGGATGTGCCGGAGGATGGAAATACGAATTATTACCGGGATGAGAACGATGTGCACTATGTGCCGAAGAGAACGCTGGCGGATGAATTGCTGAACTGAAGATAAGATAGGGATGGAAATCAAAAATGTCAGTTTGTGGTAGAGAATCCGGCATTTTTGATATTCAGAGACAGGAGAAAGGAGTATGATACGGAGAAAAAAGCACGGGCTTTGTCGGAATGGGTGCAAATAAAGATGCTTTTCCTGCAAAACAGAACCTTTTGAAAACATGCATTATGATAAAATAAAAAAATGGGGATATTTGAAATACAAAAAGGGAGGAGGAATTTAAATATGAAGATTTATCACGCACAAGTGAACCATCTGGAAAATCCGGTGGGATTTCGGATGGAACGGACGGTCTTTTCGTGGAAAATAAAAGAAGCGAAAGGAAAGCAGCAGAGTTATGCAAGGATCCGTGTATCATCGGATGAGGCGATGGAACATCTGTTGTTTGACTCGGGGGAGGATACGAAAGCGAGTAGCCTTTGCTATCCGGTGAAACTGGAGCTGGAGCCGAGAACACGGTATTACTGGACGGTGGAAGCAGGCAGCGATGCCGGAGAAAAAGCAGTAAGCGAAGTGCAGTTTTTGAAACTGGAAAGCGGGAGGAAGCATGGTCTGCCAAATGGGTCTCCTGTAGCAGTGAAGAAAAACGCCATCCTTATTTTGAAAAGAAAATTATTCCGGCAAAAGAAGTGGCAAAAGCACGGCTGTATATATGCGGACTTGGACTGTATGAAGTGTTTGTTGATGAGAAGCGTGTCGGAAATGAATATCTGACACCGTATAGCAATGATTACAATGAGTGGGTACAGTATCAGACATACGATGTGACAGAGGAATTTTCGAGCGAGGGAACACTCCGTGTACTGCTTGGCAACAGCGGCTGGTATAAGGCACGGTTTGGTTTCAGTGCGTTTGAGGATAAAGGCTGTTACGGAAATGACTGGAAGCTGATTGCGGAGCTGCATCTTATGTATACAGACGGCTCGGAAGAAGTCATCGGCACGGATGAGACATGGCAGGTACAACGCAGCAAAATTTCATTCTCCAATCTCTACGACGGCGAGCATCGGGATGATACGCTGCCGGATCTTCCTGCAGAGCAGGCAGTCCTCTGTGATGCACCGAAAGGGGAACTGACCGATCGCATGAGTCTTCCGGTGACGATTCATGAAACTTTCCAGGCCAAAAGAATTGATTCATACTCCGGCAGGTGAGCTGGTTTTCGATATGGGACAGGAATTCACGGGAATCTTTAAACTCCATGTCGACGTGCCAAAAGGAACAAAAGTACATGTTCAGACAGGAGAAATTCTGCAGCACGGCAATTTCTACAATGAAAATTTGCGGAGTGCGAAATCAGAATACATTTATATTTCGGATGGAACGGAAATAGATATTGTGCCGCATTTTACCTTCTATGGATACCGTTATGTAAAAATCGAGGGTATTCGGATCTGAAAAAGGAGGATTTCACCGGACTTGCTTACTACAGCAATATCACCGCGACAGGCTGGATGAAAACAGGAAGTGATTTGGTCAACCAACTCATCAGTAATGTGCGCTGGGGATTAAAGTGCAATTTTTGTAGATGTTCCGACCGACTGCCCGCAGCGTGATGAGCGCATGGGATGGACGGGTGATGCACAGGTGTTCTCGCCGACGGCGATGTATCTCGAAGATACGTATGCATTCTATGCAAAATACCTGTACGACATGGCAAAAGAGCAGAGCGTGCTCGGCGGAAAGGTGCCGTACGTGGTGCCGTCGTGCGGCGTCGAGGATGCAGCGTGTGTCTGGGGCGATGCGGCGTGCATCATTCCGTGGAATCTATATCTGTTTTACGGGGTCAAGAGCATTCTGGAAGATCAGTTTGCGAGCAAAATCGTGGGTGGAGTACATCACGAAAGTGGATGGGGATAACCATGGCTGGCGATCTGTTTTCCACTTCGGCGACTGGCTGGCACTGGACAATCCGGTACAGGGAGCGGAGCAGGTCATGGGTGCAACGGACGAGGAGTTTATTGCAAACCTGTATTATGCGATCAGTGCAGGAATCGTGGCAAAAGGCCGGTGTGCTGGGATACCGCGAGGAGCAGGAGAAGTATCAGAAGCTGTCCGAGGAGCAGTTTGCTGTGGTACAGGAAGAATATTACAGCGCAACAGCCGCTGCTGCATCAAAACACAGACGGCGCTGCTGCTGACGCTGAAATACCATCTGTCAAAGAACGAAGAGCTGACAAAACGGCAGCTTCTGAAGCTGTTTGAGCAGAGTAACCACAAACTGAAGACGGGATTTGTCGGAACACCATTGCTGAACAATGTGCTCACCGACAACGGCATGAATGATCTTGCCTACGAACTGTTGCTGAACGAGGAATTTCCGGGTTGGCTTTATGAGGTTAAGCTTGGTGCAACTACCGTCTGGGAACGCTGGAATTCCCTTCTTACGGACGGTACGATTTCCGGCATCAGCATGAACAGTATGAACCATTATGCTTACGGCTCCATCCAGGAATGGATGTTCCGTCACGTTGCCGGCATCAACACGATGGAATCCCATCCGGGTGCCAGGACCGTACAGTTTGCACCGACGCTGAACTGGGATTTGAGGTATGCAGAGGCAAAATATGATTCTGCATCGGGAATGTACAGCATTCGCTGGGAGCTTTCCGACAAAGAGCACGTGACCATCACCATGGATGTTCCGTTCGACTGTACCGCAGAGCCGTACTTCAATGGTTGCCAAAAGTGAAAAAGAAGCGGTTGCAGAAGTGCTCGGATCAGAAGAAAACGGTAGATACCTGCTGGAGCCGGGACACTATGAGGTAAGCTATCAGCTTTCCGATTGGAAAGAAAAAACGGCAGTATGTGTGGAATAAAACCGCAGTTTTTTTTCAAAAAAAAAATAAGCGAGGTGAACGCTGCAATTTTGCAATGGGACAAAATGAGAAAATTGTTCCAATTATTATGAAAAGAATGTAAATAAAAATAAATAATTTGGAAAATATACAAATTCATTTGTCTTATGAAAACGTTTATGGTACAATCTGACTAAGTGGTTACAAAAATGGAAGTGTGTTTTGGAAAAAATGAAACAAGACACAGATCCGAGGGTCTGACAAAAGAGGCGGCAGAAAGGGACAGGATATGAAGAAGTGGACGGGGATGATTACCAATCTCACAATGTTGACACAATTCGGACTGTCCCTTGTGACGCTCTTTTTCTTTGTCTGGCACTTTGCTGGTGGCTTTGCGACCGCTTTTCGGTTGGAACATGGATTTATCTGATCGGCTTTTTCTTTGGGATCGGAGGCGGTGCCGTGACAGCCTGGAAATTCGGGCAGAGCGTTCTGCGGCATCAGAAACGCAGTGAGACGGAGCCGGACGGAAAAAAGAAGAAAAAGAGGGTGTCTTTCAACCGACATATTTAGAACGTGTCTGAAAAAGTTTTCACAGTTGACGAAGATCAAGAGGCAGAGAAAAGATTTCAGACTGATTTTAAAGGGAAAATCCCTTAGAAAGGAAACAAGGCGATATGAGCAATTTCGGAGACAAGGTCCAACCGGTCCGTAAAGCAGGAGACAAAAAATGTTGCCATCTATACCGTCGTCGGCGTAGTTGTGATGTGGGTCGGATTTCTGATCCTGCACCTGATCTGGTACCGGAAAAAATCCCATTTGACTATCGGGTGATCCTCAGGGGAATCGGAGGCGGTGCCGTTGCGGTGCTGAACTTTTTCCTGATGGGCATGGCAGTACAAAAAGCAGTGTCCGAGACAGACGAGGCGGGAGCAAAGCGACGGATGCAGGCAAGCTATTCGCAGAGAAATCTGATGCAGATGCTCTGGGCAGTTCTGGCGATTGTGCTTCCATGCTTCCAGTTTGCCGCAGGAATCCTGCCGCTTTTAATTCCGGGAACGCCATCAAGCTGATGGGCATAAAAACAGCATAAAGCGCTGAACCTGATCTCAGGCGAAAGCCGCAAAGACGGGACGGCGTTTTTAAACCGAAACTGCGAAGCAGCGATTCGGTTATGAGCAAGCAGCGAAGCGGATTGTGAATATCCGCTTTGACAAAAAGGTTCAAATTTTTATTTTATTTCATACAGAGGAGGTGAGAAAAGAGAATGGATGTTGATATCTCCGGTGCAAAAGTCTTTTTACGATCCCGATCGATTTCCCGCTGTTCGGGAAAATTCAGATCAGCGAAACGCTGGTGGTAAGCTGGATTGTAATGGCACTCATTACCGGACTTTGCATCTGGCTTACAAGAGATTTGAAGGTGCGGAACATCTCCAAACGCCAGGCGGTGGCAGAAATGATTGTGGAAACCGCAAACAAATTTGTCATCGGCAACATGGGAGAAAAATTCCGCTATCTGATTCCTTTTTGTGTCGGCGCTTTTCGCGACCAGCGTTGTCTCGAACCTGATCAGTCTGATCGGACTTCGAAGCCCTACAGCAGACCTTTCTACTGAGGCTGGCCTGGGCAGTTGTGGTTTTCATTATGATCACAGCACAGAAGATAAAGACCAGCGGATTTGGCGGTTATCTGAAAGGATTTACAACTCCGATCGCAGTTATGACACCGTTTAACGTTTTGTCGGAGCTCGCAACGCCGATCAGTATGGCGTGCCGTCACTTCGGAAATATCCTTTCCGGCGTTGTCATCAATGCCCTGATCTACGGATCGCTGGCACTGGCAAGCGGAAAGCTGCTGGGACTGCTTCCCGGCGTGCTCGGAAGAACCCTTTCACAGATCCCGATTCTGGACGTCGGTGTCCCGGCTGTTCTGTCGGTCTATTTTGACTGGTTCTCCGGCGTGATGCAGCCTTTATCTTCTGTATGCTGACTGTCATGTACATTGCGAATGCAGCAGAAGAAGGCTAAAGAGATTAAAAATGAGGTTTACAAAAGAAAATACAGGAGGAAAACAAGATGGATTTTCAGATTTTAGCAAAAGGTATCGCTCTCGCAGGATGCGCAATCGGCGCAGGATGCTCCCTGATCGCAGGTATCGGACCTGGTATCGGTGAAGGTAACGCCGTAGCAAAGGCACTTGAGGCAATCGGACGTCAGCCGGAATGCAAAGGCGATGTAACAAGCACCATGCTTCTTGGATGCGCGATCGCAGAGACAACAGGTATCTACGGTTTCGTAACCGGCCTGCTTCTGATCTTCGTAGCACCGGGAATGTTCATGAACTTCCTGAAATAGTTGCAAGGAGTAAATGATTGCTAGGAGGAAAGAAACTATGCAGGTTCAGGAACTGGTAGGAATTGTCCCCTGGACTTTTATCGCACAGATCTGCAACCTCTTCATCCAGATGTATCTGATCAAACGGTTCCTTTTCAAACCGATCAATGAAATGCTGGAAAAACGGCGTGCGGCAGCCGATGCGGAGATCACAGACGCAGAGGCGGCAAAAAAAAAGAAGCCAACGCCATCAAAGAGGAATATGAGCAGAATATGCAGGGAGGCCAAGGAAAAGAGCCAACGAGATTCTCGAAAGCGCCAGAAAGACAGCAACGCTGCAGAGCGAGAAAATCGTAAAAGAGGCTTCCGAACAGGCGGCTGCCCTGAAAAACAAGGCAGAAAAAGAGATTGCCCAGGAGAAAAGAAAGCGGTCAATGAAGTCAAAGGCGAGATCGGCGGCATTGCCATGGATATTGCCGGAAAGGTCATTGAACGTGAGATTAATGAAAAGACCATGAGAAGCTGATAGATGAATTTATATCGAATGTAGGTGAAGCATCATGACAGAAACTGCCAGAGTATACGGTGGGAGCCTGTATGAGCTGGCCCAGGAGGAGCATCTCGAAGAGGAAATCCTTTCCGAGATGAAGGAGATCCGAGCTCTGTTCCGGGAAAACCCGAAGTATCCGCGCCTTTTATCGGAGCCTTCGATTCCGCGAAAAGAGCGGATCGGGCTGATCGACGCGGCATTTGGCAGCCAGGCGGAACCGTATTTGGTCAATTTTATCAAACTGCTGTGTGAAAAAATCTTCTCCGTGAATTCGGCGGATGCCAGGAAGCATTCCAGCGCAGATACTACGCAGCCCACAATATTGCCGAGGCAGTTGTGACGAGCGCAGCATCCCTGTCGAAGGAACAGGAAGAGCTTCTGAAGAAAAAACTGGAAACGATGAGCGGAAAAACGGTCGTGATGGAACTGAAAACCGATCCGTCCGTTCTGGCGGGTGTCCGTGTGGAGCTCGACGGAAAGCTGTTTGACGGAACCGTAAAGGGACGTTTGGCCGAGCTTTCCAGAAGAATCAGCGATACAGTGGTGTAGGAGGAAAAATGCAACTGAAACCAGAAGAAATATCCAAGGTCATCCGAAGCCAGATAAAATATTACGAAAATGCGATCCGGCAGGATGAGACAGGCACCGTTCTGATGGTCGGAGACGGAATCGCAAGAGCCAGCGGTCTTTCGAACTGCATGGCAGGCGAGCTGCTGGAATTTGAGGATGGAAGCTATGGAATGGCACAGAACCTCGAGGAAAACAGCGTATCTGTCGTTTTATTCGGTTCCGGCGAGAACATCAGCGAGGGACAGCTTGTAAAAAAGAACGGGAAAAGTTGTTTCGGTTCCGGTCGGAGAAGGCATGATCGGACGCGTTGTCAACGCGCTCGGTACCAGCCAATCGACGGCGCAGGCCCTGATTACGGCAGCAGAGTACCGTCCGATTGAAAGCCCGGCACCGGGCATCTGTGAGAGAAAAGGTGTTAATCAGCCGCTGCAGACCGGTATTAAAGCGATCGATTCCATGGTTCCGATCGGAAGAGGTCAGCGAGAGCTGATCATCGGAGACCGTCAGACCGGAAAGACAACGATCGCAACCGATACCATTCTGAACCAGAAAGGCAAGGATGTGATCTGTATCTACGTTGCCATCGGACAGAAACGTTCGACAGTAGCGTCCTTAGTAGAAAATCTTGAGAAGAACGGCGCAATGGCGTACACCATCGTCGTGGCAGCGACGGCATCCGAAGCGAGCCCGCTGCAGTATATCGCACCGTATTCCGGATGTGCAATGGGTGAATACTTTATGAATAAGGGAAAAGATGTGCTGATCATCTATGATGATTTAAGTAAGCATGCAGTTGCATACCGTGCACTTTCCCTGCTGATCCGTCGTCCGCCCGGACGTGAGGCATATCCGGGTGATGTATTCTATCTGCACTCCAGACTTCTGGAACGTGCAGCGAAGCTGGACGATGAACACGGCGGCGGATCCATGACGGCCCTGCCGATCATTGAGACCCAGGCAGGCGATGTATCCGCCTATATTCCGACCAACGTCATCTCCATCACAGACGGTCAGATCTTCCTGGAGACAGAGCTTTTCCACTCCGGTGTTATGCCGGCGGTAAACCCGGGCATTTCGGTATCCCGAGTGGGAGGAAATGCACAGATCAAAGCAATGAAGAAGGTTGCCGGAACACTGAAACTGATTTATTCCCAGTACCGTGAGCTGCAGAGCTTCGCACAGTTTGGTTCTGATTTGGATGCGGATACAAAGGCACGTCTGGAACAGGGTGTGCGTATCGTGGAAGTATTAAAACAGAACCAGAATGCACCGGTTCCTGTAGAGAAACAGGGGCCATTCTTTATGCGGTAACGAAAGGAATTCTGTCAAAGGTTGCAGCTGAGGATGTCCGCGCCTATGAGGACGGACTGTATACCTGGCTTGATACCGACGCAGAGGGTGCTGCCGTGATGCAGGAGATTTCCGCAACCGGAAAACTCGAGGCAGATACCGAAGAGAAGCTGAAAAGTGCGCTCGAATCGTACACCGAAAACTTTATCAATACAAGACCTGCAAAATAAGGAAAGAAGGAGGAGCCTATGGCTGCAAACATGAAAGCCGTAAAGCTGCGGATCAAAAGTGTCGAAAGCACGATGCAGATTACCAAGGCGATGGAACTTGTAGCGTCCTCCAAGCTGCGAAAAGCGAAGGAGCGGGCTGATACCTGCCGTCCGTATTTTCAGGAGCTGTACCGCACTTTGCAGGATATTGCAAAAGGAAACACGGAATTTTATTCCATTTATGCAAAAGAGGCAAAAACGAGAAATGCTGCTACGTGCTGGTTGCCGGAGACCGCACTTTGCGGGCGGATACAACGCGAATCTGTTCCGATGCTTTGAGGCAGATGCCAAAGGAAAAGAGATCTGTGTGGTTCCGGTCGGCAAAAAGGCAGTGGAGTATGCAAAATCCCGGAAGCTGGACATTCTGACGGACAGCTTTGCCGAGATCGCAAATCTTTCCGTGGCAGACAGCTTTGAGATCGCGCGCGCGCTGTGCCGTGAGTTCCGGAAAGGGACCTTCGGACATGTGGAGCTTTGTTACACAAAATTCGTGTCGATGCTGTCGCAGATGCCGGTTTCCGTGCCGATCCTGCCTCTGATTGACATTGCAAAAGAGGACGGAGAGGATCCGGAAGCGAAAAAATCCGGAATCTGATCCTGTATGAGCCAAACGGTGTCGAGGTATTCGAAGCGATTGTGCCGGAATACTTAGGCAAGGCCTGATTTACGGCGGTATCTGTGAGAGTGTGGCAAGTGAGCTTGCGGCACGCCGTACCGCAATGGAGGCGGCAACGGGAAATGCAGAGGAGATGATTGATCAGCTCAATCTGTATTACAACAGGGCACGTCAGGCCAGCATCACGCAGGAGATCACGGAGATCGTCGGCGGTGCGGAAGGCGTGTAAGAGTGGAAACAAGAAAAGTGAGGAGAAGTCGTTAAATGAGTGAAAAACACATTGGCGAGGTAGTGCAGGTAACGGGTCCTGTTCTGGACATCCGTTTTCCGGAAGGAGAGCTGCCGGCACTTCTGAATGCCATCGAGATAGACAACCACGGCGAGAAGCTGGTTGTGGAAGTGGCGCAGCAGACGGGCGACAACATGGTCCGCTGCATTGCTATGAAGTCCACAGACGGACTTGTCCGCGGAACGAAAGCAGTCGACACGGGCGGCCCTGATCGCCGTTCCGGTCGGAGAGGAGTGCTAGGCCGCGTGTTCAACCTGCTCGGTGAGACCGTAGACAATAAGCCGGCACCGGAAACAGCAGAAAAATGTGGCCGATCCACCGCGATCCGCCGTCCTATGAGGAACAGGTTCCGGCAACGGAGATCCTCGAAACCGGAATCAAGGTCGTTGACCTGATCTGTCCTTATGCAAAGGGTGGTAAGATCGGTCTTTTCGGTGGTGCAGGTGTAGGAAAAACAGTTCTTATCATGGAGCTGATCCACAATGTAGCAACTGCACACGGCGGACTTTCCGTATTTACAGGTGTAGGAGAGCGTACACGTGAGGGAAATGACCTTTACAATGAAATGAAAGAGAGCGGTGTTATCGACAAGACCGCTCTGGTTTACGGACAGATGAACGAGCCGCCGGGAGCGCGTATGCGTGTCGGACCGGACTTACCATGGCAGAATATTTCCGTGATGTAAAAAATCAGGATGTGCTGCTGTTCATTGATAATATTTTCCGTTTTACACAGGCAGGATCTGAGGTTTCCGCTCTGCTTGGACGTATGCCGTCCGCCGTCGGTTACCAGCCGACCCTGGCCACCGAGATGGGCGCACTGCAGGAGCGTATTACTTCCACAAGAAAGGTTCCATCACATCGGTACAGGCTGTTTACGTGCCGGCCGGATGACCTGACTGACCCGGCTCCTGCAACTACCTTCTCACATCTGGATGCAACAACTGTACTTTCCCGTGAGATTTCCAGCCAGGGTATTTATCCGGCTGTTGATCCGTTGGATTCCACAAGCCGTATCCTGACACCGGAAATCGTAAGTATGAGCACTATGAGGTAGCGCGTGCCGTACAGCAGGTGCTGCAAAGATATAAAGAGCTGCAGGATATCATCGCCATCATGGGCATGGATGAACTGTCCGAGGCCGATAAGCTGACTGTAAGCCGCGCGCGTAAGGTGCAGAGATTCCTGTCACAGAGCTTCTCTGTAGCAGAACAGTTTACAGGTATGGAAGGAAAATACGTGCCGTTAAAAAGAAACTCTGCGCGGATTCCGCATGATCCTTGACGGCGAGTGCGATGATCTTCCGGAGAGCTGCTTCCTGTTTGCAGGAACCATCGACGAGGTATTTGAAAAAGCAAAAGCACTGAATCAGTAAAGGAGGAATGACGTATGAGTACATTTCCTTTACGTGTCGGCACGCCGGACGGACTTCTCTATGAGGGTGACGTAGCGCGCGTTGTCTGCAGAACCATCAGCGGCGACCTGGCAATTCTGCCGGGGCACTGCAATTACTGCACTGCACTTGGTATGGGCGAGGCGCATATTGTGCTGGAGGACGGAACGAGAAGAAATGCCGCCTGCATCGGCGGAATGCTTTCCATGATGAATGGGGTCTGCCGTATTCTGCCAACGACCTGGGAGTGGGAAGAGGATATTGATGCAGAGCGCGCCGAGGCTGCCAAACACAGGTAGCGAGCAGGCGCTGGCAAACGGCGGTCTGACAGACAAAGAATACCGTATTGCCGAAGCCAAGCTGCAGCGTGCGCTGGTGCGGCTGAGTGTAAAGAATAAAAACAAAAAGCCTTCGACGAATTCAGAAAAATCCTATCGTCGGAGGTTTTTTAATTTACAGGAAACTTCGTTGAAATTTCCTGTGTGTCTTTAAAGAGCAAAAATTCCGCAGATTAAGAATCCCGATACGGCGAGAGCAGCACTGATCAGGACGTAAGGAAACTGCGACACGGCATGTGACATATTGTCAATCTCGCAGGTCGCGGAGGAAAGAACCGTTGCGTCGGAATAGAAGCATGCATGGCTTCCGAAAACACCGCCGGATACGACAGCGCCAAGTGCCAGAAGTACATTAGCATCAAGGGCGATGGCAAGCGGAACAACGATGGAAACGGCTACGGCCTCAATTCCCCAGAAAGAGCTGGTGACAAAGGTCAGAACTGCAATGACAACAAAAATAATAGCTGCCAGTGTTTTGGCATTCATATACGGAACACACAGGTTGATGACGTATTCCGAGAGTCCCATTTCGCCGCAGGCAGTCTTGATCATAAAGGATGCAAGAAGAATGGCGAGAACCGGAAGAATATCTGCAAAGCCGGCAAAGAACAGTTCCACGTACCGCGTAAAGGTCATTTTTTCCGCGGAAGATAAAGAATCATACAGGAAGCAAGAGCAAGAATAATCGCCTGCATCATATCCTGTGTGGCTACTGTCACACCGATCAGAATTCCGATGGGGATCAGAAAATCCAGTATATTTCCGGCATTGGTATTTTCGGGCGGGTAATCAACGCTCATTCCGGTACCATGGCAATGTCAACGGAAGGGGCATTGTGCATTTTTGGATGCTCCGGTGTCTGCTCTTTCTTTTCCAGATCGGTATAGGCATCTTTCATTTTTCCGAGCTTTGGCATCAGTTTGCAGGCAAACAGAATGACAACCAGAAGTGCAGCCATGGGATAAAACATATAAGGAAGCACTTTTAAGTAAACACTCATACCGGTGGAAAAGCCCATATTGAGAATGTCCGGTTCCTGAATAAAAACACCGGAATAAAAACTACCCAGGTGGAAAGGGAATCAGTGCACAGACAGGTGCACCGGTTGAGTCAATGATATAGGCAAGGCCTGGCGTGGGACTTTTCGTTTATCACAGACATCCTTCATACAGGTTCCAACGGTCATGATGTTGAGATAATCATCGACAAAAATAATGATTCCGAGAAATACCGACATCATCATGGTGATCCGTTCATTTTTACAGAAGCGGCTTAACAGGTTGGAAAAACCAAGTGTTCCTTTTGCCTCGCGGAGCAGGGGAAGATGAAGCCTCCGAACAGTCCGCAGAGAAGAAGAATATACTGGTTATCTGCGTTGCTGATCTCCGAAAGCAGCAGATCACACCAGGGTCCGATAAAAGCCGTTTTATACATGATGAGATAGGCAACCAGGGTTCCGAAAATCAGAGCTTCGAAAGATTTTTTCGTTTTTAATGCAAAAATCAGCATCGCCGCAGGCGGCAGCAGACATAAAAATTCCATATTGCATAGCGGTTCTCCTTTGTAGTTAGAATATGTGATGCAGCGCACCGCTGTAAGAAGAGTTACAACAGGAAGAGACAGAGCTTTACTGTTTCGTCATGATACGATAAGTTTCCTACTGCCGGTCACGGAAAAGCCCCCCAGGAAAAACGTTCTTCGCGCAGGGCATCCAGATCGAAGGAGGCGTACAGGATTTCCTTGGTATCTCTTCCGGCAGATGCCACAAGCTCACCGGTTGCATCGGCAATAAAGGAAGAACCGTAGAAAGTAAGAGAAGAGGACTGGCCGCCATTTTCTTCACAGGGAGTTACGGTTTCGGTACCAATCCGGTTTGCAGCAGCAACCGGAACAAGATTTGCGGCAGCATGTCCCTGCATGACGCGTCGCCAGTGCCCGCTGCTGTCTACATTCAGGATCGGCTCACTTCCGATCGCGGTAGGATAGAGCAGGATTTCAGCCCCCTGCACAGCCATACATCGTGCTGTTTCCGGAAACCACTGATCCCAGCAGATGCCGACGCCGACGGTTCCAAAACGTGTTTCAAAGACTTTGAATCCGTATCTCCCGGAGTGAAATAGAATTTTCCTGATAAAAATGGTCGTCCGGAATATGCGTCTTGCGGTATACCCCAAGAATGGATCCGTCTGCATCAATCATGGCAATGGAATTAAACAGGCGCTGAACATCCCTTTCATAAAAGCTGACCGGAATCACGACCCCAAGTTCTCCGGCAACGGCCTGAAAACGCCGGACAGCGGGATTTTCTGTCAAAGGCAGGGCATAATCATAATAATCGTATCGCTTTTCCTGACAAAATACGGTCTTTCAAATAATTCAGGAAGAAGGATGAGATTGGCGCCGTTGGAAGCGGCTTCACGGACCATGGTCTCTGCTTTGTCTATATTTTCCTGTACCTGGCTGCAGCATGAAAACTGCAGTGCGGCAATTTTATATTTTTCATAATCTGTTTCCTCTTTTCTTTGCCGGAATCTGCTGGGTAATACAGTGAATGTTGCCTCCGCCGGTCAGAATGACGCGTGCTTCGACAGGGAGGATCCGTCGATCCGGAAAGCATTTTCCGAGAATTTCTGCAGCCACGGTATCGTTTTCATCGCCGAAACGGGGAAGAAGGACACAGTGATTGGCAAGATAAAAATTGATATAGCTGGCGGCAAGGCGTTCCCCGGCTTCCCGCTGGTCTTCGCCAGCTTCAAAATCATAGCCGAGAAGATCTTCTTCTGTAATACAGATGGGATGCTTTGGAATGGGCAGCTTGTGAATTACAAAGCTTCGTCCCTTCGCGTCAACGGTATGGGAGAGAAGATCAAAAGCGGCCCTGCTTCTGGCATACTGAGGATCGTTTTCGTCATCTGTCCAGGCAAGAAGTACTTCTCCTGGCTTTACAAAGCAGCACATATTATCGATATGGCTCGTTGGTTTCATCGTTGTAAATACCAAAAGGCAGCCAGATGATTTTCTCGACCGAAAGATACTGACGCAGCTTTTCTTCAATTTCCGCTTTTGTAAGAGAAGGATTGCGCCCAGGACTCAGCAGACATTCTTCGGTCGTAAGCAGGGTTCCTTCCCCCGTCAACATGGATGGAGCCGCCTTCCAGAACAAAGGGGCGGGCATTATAGAAGGAATCTCCGAGAAAACTGCAGATTCGTTCCGGAACCTCACGGTCATGCTCAAAGTGGGAGTACAGACCGTCATACTGGCCCCGCCCCAGGCGTTGAATTCCCATTGAATGCCTCTTCGCCCACCCTGATCGTTGACCACAAACGTAGCGCCGGTATCTCTTGCCCAGGCATCCTCTGTCGAGGCTTCAATCAGATGAATCCGGTCGGAGGAAAGCAGTTCCTGTGCCGATGCTTTATCCTGTGGCCGGACGAAAAGATAAACCTGCTCATAGGCGGCAATTGCTTCTGCAATTTCTGCAAATGCAGCTCTTGCCGCTTTTTGCCCCGTAATTCCAGGAACCGGGGCGCCACTGGCCAGATCATCAGCGTGCCTTCGTGGGGCTCAAATTCGCCCGGCATGTAAAAAGCCATCGGTTTTTGGGGTTCTAAGACAATCGGTTTTTGAAATCTTCATATCCAAACTCCTTTATCATTCGGCAGTTTCCAGCTTTGTCCATCACCGCGATGGAAGGGAGTGGGATTCCGTTAAAGGTATTGGTTTTTACCATCGAATAAATCGCCATATCTTCAAAATACAGTCTGTCACCGATCCGGATTTGGGAATCGAAGGAATATTCGCCGATTACGTCGCCCGCCAGGCAGGTATTGCAGGAAAGGCGGTAGGTATAAGGTTTTTCCCCGGGCAGTCCGCTGCCTTTGAGCGGAGGGCGGTACGGCATCTCAAGCACATCCGGCATATGGCAGGCAGCGGAAGTGTCAAGAATTAAAATTTTCCGTTATTTTCAACAATATCGAGAACTTCCGTGACATTGTAGCCTGCGTTTAAGGCAACTGCTTCCCGGGCTCCAGGTAAATCTGAAGACCATACGTTTCTTTCATATGGTTGATACAGGAAATCAGGCGTTCGATATCGTAATCCTCACGGGTGATATGATGTCCGCCTCCCATGTTAAGCCAGTTCATTTTAAAAAGCCACTTGCCGAATTTTTCTTCCACGGCGCGCAGTGTGGTTTCCAGATCATCCGAATTCTGTTCACAGAGGGTATGAAAATGAAGACCGTCCACAAGATCGTGCCAGTTCGTCTGTAAAATCGCAGGCGCGGATGCCCATGCGGGAGCCGGGCGCACAGGGATCATAAATCGCATGGTCTTCCTGCGTGGAGCATTCCGGGTTGATGCGAAGTCCGGCTTTTGCGGTTCCGGAAGCCTTAAGTACGGGGAGGTACGTTCGGAGCTGCTTTTCTGAATTGAAAATAATATGATCGCAGATCTGTGCGAGCTCTTCCATATCCTGCGGGCGGTAATAGGAGAATACACATGATTCTCCAGCCCCATTTCTTCCTTGCCAAGCTGCGCCTCATAGAGTCCGCTGGCAGTCGTTCCGCTGATATATTTTCCAATCAGCGGATATTCCGAAAAACAGGAAAAGCATTTCTGAGCCAGCAGAATTTTTGCACCGGTGCGTTCTTCTACCTGGTGCAGGATCTTTAAGTTTTCTTCCAGTTTGCCTTCATCAATGACAAAACAGGGAGTTGGCAGTTCGTTTATCTTATACATAGGCTTAATCTACTAAAACAGGATTTTCTACGACCTTCCACGGAAGACCCCACTTGTTGAGTGCTTCCATATACGGATCGGATCGAATTCATCTGTGGTGTAGACACCCGGCTTGTTCCAGAGACCGCTCACGACCATCATGGTTCCGATCATCCGGAACGCCGGTGGTGTAGGAGATCGCCTGAGACTCTACTTCCCGGTAGCATTCCTGGTGGTCACAGACATTGTAAATGTAAATGCTTCTTTCTTTTCCGTCCTTAACACCTGTGAAAATACAGCCGATGTTGGTTTTACCCACGGTGCGCGGCCAAGGGTGGAAGGATCCGGGAGAAGCTCTTTTAAAAACTGGATCGGTACGATCTGCTGTCCGTTGAAGGTAATCGGGTGGTGGAGAGAAGTCCTACATTTTCCAGACATTTCATATGTGTCAGATAGCTCTGGCCGAAGGTCATGAAAAAGCGGATTCTCTTCACACCCGGAATGTTCTTTGCCAGAGCCTCAATCTCTTCATGGTGAAGCAGATACATATCCTTCTTTCCTACCTCATCGAAGTTATATTCCCGTTTGATCGACATTGGCGGAATTTCTACCCAGTGGCCGTTTTCCCAGTAAGAGCCGGGAGCGGATACCTCGCGGAGGTTGATTTCCGGATTGAAGTTGGTTGCAAACGGATATCCGTGGTCGCCGCCGTTGCAGTCCAGAATATCAATCGTGTGAATTTCATCGAAATAGTGTTTCTGTGCATAGGCTGCAAAGACACTGGTGACGCCCGGGTCAAAGCCGGTTCCGAGAAGACCGGTGATGCCGGCTTCCTTGAAACGGTCCATATAAGGCCCACTGCCAGGAGTAATCAAAGTAAGCAGAAAAGCCAAGCTCTTCGCATCTCTTTTCGTAGATTGCACGCCATGCCGGATCATCCGTATTTTCTGCTTCGTAATTTGCAGTATCGATGTAAGGAACCTTACATGCGAGGCAGGCATCCATAATGGTAAGATCCTGATAAGGAAGAGCCAGATTTAATACGGCATCCGGCTGATACTGTTTGATTAAGGCGATTAATTCTTCTGTGCAGTCGGCATCCACCTTTTCTGTTGTGATAATGGTTTTTGTGGTCGGAGCCAGCTTTTCTTTTAAAGCATCGCACTTGGAAAGGGTGCGGCTTGCAATCATAATTTCAGAAAACACTTCACTGTTCTGGCAGCATTTGTGAATGGCTACGGATGCAACACCGCCGCATCCGATGCTCATAACTTTGGACATTGTTTGGTTCTCCTTTTTTCAGAAAAATGGTGTTGGGTTCATCTTTGGCTATAAGCACGAAAAAAGACAGATGACGTGCATCATCTGTCTAAAAATCGAAATTTATACATGATCGTATTGTGCAAACTTCAGGGGATGGACAAAAATCCAGGCTTCCCCCTGTTTTCCTATGCAGAAATATATAGTCACGTACTCTTATTGACCGTTTCATAAGATGATGTGCTCGTCGTAGAGCATCGATTATAAAGTAATCAACTCATAAAATTTGCGCTTTTAACGCAATCAATAATGTGGCTCTTAACCACGCTCGGCAACTACCCCTGCCTGTCCGTCGGTTTTTTACCAGAGGCATATATTTTGCATAAGAACAGAATTGTTCGCTTGCAGTTCCAAATTATAAAGTGAAATGACATGGATGTCAAGAAAAATTTGTGAAACTATTCAGAGCCATGCGAAATGGAAGAAAAATCACAGGGTGATCCAGTAACGCTCCAGTGTTTTGTTTTCATCGGCACGATAAGCGGTGCCGTCGAACCGGCCGCCATTTTTCAGGATCGTTCTGCGGCTTCCTTCGTTGGTATCCAGGCAGCAGACCAGAATTTCGGAAAAGTGAGGCTTTTTGCAGTACGGCTGCACATTTTTCAGCATCCAGGAGGCATAGCCTTTTCTGCGTTCCGACGGGCGGACGGAGTAGCCGATGCCGCCCAAGGTGCGCAGAAAATCGTTCAGGTAGTGGCGCACCTGAATCATGCCGACAAGGCGGTTGTCTGATTTGCGGATGCACAGAAACTGTGTTGCGAGAACCATGCCCTCCGGCAGAGTCTCCTCTCTGGTATACCGCATGGTATCTTCAAGATACGCCTTCATATCATCAAACCGGCGAAGCGGTCCGCAGCCGTCCATGGAATCGCTGTTTTCCAGAAAATCGTTCCGGTAGGCGGCGAGTTCGGCGAAGTATTCCTCCGACGGTTCAACTAACATCAGTTCATCGTTCATCCTTAGCATTTCTCCGGTTCCGGATACTCGACGCCGAAGGTCTCAACGGTAACGGTAGCCATTCTCTGCGGCTGCAGCGGTTTGTCGCTGTAGTCGGTGTTGACAGATGCGATTTTATCTACGACTTCCAGGCCTTCTGTTACTTTTCCGAAAGCAGCGTATGCGCCGTCCAGATGCGGAGCAGCTTTGTGCATGATGAAGAACTGGCTTCCTGCGCTGTCCGGGAACATGGTACGTGCCATGGAGAGAACGCCTGGGGTGTGTGCGAGGTTGTTCTCAAATCCGTTCTGGGAGAACTCACCCTTGATGCAGTAATCCGGGCCGCCGGCGCCTGTGCCAGCAGGATCTCCGCCCTGGATCATGAATCCCGGGATGACGCGGTGGAAGATCAGGCCGTCATAGAAGCCTTTTTTACCAGACTGATGAAATTGTTTACGGTGTTCGGCGCGATTTCCGGGTAAAGCTCTGCTTTCATCACATCGCCGTTTTCCATAGTAATTGTAACGATTGGGTTAGACATAATTGTTTTCCTCCTGATTTTTTTACGATTTTTTGATAAGACGTAAGTAGCCATTTTCGAAGAAAATGAGCGGATTGCGAATGTTTTTGATGATTACTGGAGTGCAAAGCACGTAGCGATCTGGTATCAAAGGGGCAAACCCCTTTTTCAGATCATTACTCCAGGAATGTCTCATGGATCGCACGCATTGCCTGATCTGCGTATGCTTCGTCGATCAGGGCAGTGATGCGGATTTCTGAGGTGGTAATCATCTCGGTATTGATTCCTGCATTGGCGAGCGCGCCGAACATTTTGGCAGCCACGCCCGAATGGGAGCGGACACCGGCTCCGATGACGGAAATCTTTGCCACGTTCTCATCATAATCCAGCTTTTTGATGCCGAGCGAATCCTTATTGTCGTTCAGCACATCGATCGTGCGCAGCATATCCGGCTTTGCAACGGTAAAGGAAACGGACTTTGTGCCGTCCTTTCCGAGTGACTGGATCATGACATCGATGTTCAGATTGTTCCGATCCAGTAAATTTAAGAGGCGGAACGTACTCTCCGGATCGTTGCCAAAGGCCTGCAACACGGATTTTTTGCCACATTTTTGTCGGCAGCCACGCCGCTGATTAACATTTTTTCCATTTTGGTTTTCTCCTTACCATCGTTCCGGAATTCCGGTTCAGACTGGAGCAGACCAGAAGTTCCACGCCGTATTTTTTGCGATTTCCACGCATCTGCTGTGAAGGACTTTTGCGCCGAGCGAAGCCATCTCCAGCATTTCATCGTAAGTTACCTCTTCCATCTTGCGCGCATTCGGTACAATCCGCGGATCTGCGGTGTAGACGCCGTCTACATCCGTGTAGATTTTCTGAACATCCGCGTGCAGCTCTGCAGCGAGGGCAACTGCAGTCGTATCGGAGCCGCCGCGTCCGAGCGTTGTGATATCATCGTATTTGTTGATCCCCTGGAAGCCGGTGACAATGACAATTTTGTTGTCATCCAGCTCTTTACGGATGCGCTCGGTGTCGATCCGTTTGAAGCGCGCGTTCTGATAATCGGAGGTCGTGTGCATCGGTACCTGCCAGGCATTTAAAGAAACAGCACTGACGCCCATCTGAATCATGGTTATGGTACCATCAGGGAAACGGAAACCTGTTCACCGGTGGCAAGAAGCATATCCATCTCGCGGCGGGACGGTTTTCCGTAATCTGTTTTGCGGTTGCAATCAGTCCGTCCGTCGTTTTTCCCATCGCGGGAGAACGACAACGACCTGGCTTCCTGGCCTGCTGTTTTTCGATGCAGCGCTGTGCTACATTGCGGATGTGCGCAAGATCTGCGACGGAGCTTCCGCCAAATTTCATTACAGTCAGCATAACAGTTTTGATCTCTTTCCTTTTTGATTTACGCGGACAAAAGCGCAGAGCGTGTTTTACCGCGTTTTCCGGGCCGAAAAAAACAGGAGTGGGACGTTTTGGGGCCGCGAAACTCTGATACATAGTATAGCGAAAACAGATAGAAAAAAGCAAGGAAAAGCACAAGGAAAAGCACAAGGAAAAGCGGTTTCGTTCTGCGGTTGTATTACCTTTTTGTTTGTGTTAAAATGATAGGCAGAAAAAGAGGAGAAGAAAGCATATGATCATAGAAACAAATTCTGCGTCGGAGACGCTTGCCCTTGGCGAAAAGCTGGGAAAAGCGGCGAAGCCTGGCCAGATTTATACATTAAACGGAGACCTTGGTGTTGGAAAAACCGTTCTGACGCAGGGCTTTGCAAAAGGACTTGGCATCACAGAGGCAGTCAACAGTCCCACATTTACCATTATTCAGGAATATACGGAAGGACGTCTGCCATTTTATCATTTCGATGTTTACCGGATCGGTGATATAGAAGAAATGGAAGAAATCGGATACGATGATTATTTTTCGGTGAGGGTGTCTGCCTGATCGAATGGGCAGAACTGATTGAAGAGCTGATCCCGGAGGGTGCGATTTCGATTACGATAGAAAAAGACCTCGAAAAAGGGTTTGATTACCGGAAAATTACGGTGGAATAAAAGAAAAAATCCTGAATGTGGTGGAAAAACAAAAGGAAATCGTAAAGATGCCTGTTTCCGGCAGACTGCCAAAATGAGTTGCACAGGAAGGAAATATCGGAAAGGAAACAAAAATTATGAAAATACTTGCACTGGACAGCTCCTACCTGGTGGCTTCGGTGGCTGTTGTTGAAAATGACACACTGCTTGCGGAATACACCGTAAATTATAAAAAACACATTCCCAGACTCTGCTTCCGATGCTGGATGAAATCTCGAACATGACAGAGCTGGATCTTTCGACGATCGATGCGATTGCAGTTGCCGGAGGTCGGGCTCGTTTACCGGTCTTCGCATCGGTTCTGCAACAGCCAAGGGACTTGGTCTGGCACTTGAAAAACCACTGATTTCCATTCCAACGACGGCGGCAATCGCGTACAATATCTGGGATACTGACAAATTTGTCTGCCCTGATCATGGATGCGAGAAGAAACCAGGTCTATACCGGAGTTTACTGCTACACGGATCATCGTCTCGATACGGTCTGGGAACAGGATACGATGAGCATTGAGGCACTGGCGGAGGCCTGAACTGCCTCGACCACGAAGTGATTTTCCTCGGGGACGGCGTTGCGGTTTACCGGGAAAAATTAGAGGCACTGCTGACGATTCCGTTTTCCTTTGCACCGGCACACGTCAACCGCCAGAGAGCGGCAGCCGTCGGAGCACTGGCTGAGGTTTATTACAAAGAAGGTAAGATTCAGACGGCAGAAGAGCACGAGCCGGAATACCTGAGAAAATCGCAGGCGGAGCGTGAAAGAGCGGAGCGGGAATCTGTGAAGCATGCCGATGTGGTGAAAAAACAGGAGAACGGAGAAAAAAGCGAATGATCACAATCCGTGAAATGCAGATCGATGATCTGGGCAGGTGATGCCGATTGAGGAGGCCAACTTTTCGATTCCGTGGACAGAAACCGGATTTTTTACATTTCTGATCCGTGACGACGCACTGTTTCTTGTAGCAGAGGAGGACGGTGAAATTTTAGGATATCTCGGAATCCTGATTTCCTTTGATGAAAGTGAGATCACAAATGTCTGCGTGGCAAAAAAGCGAGAAGACGCGGCATCGGTAGTGCACTGATGGAAGAGCTGTTCCGTCGGATGCAGGAGAGAAAGGTGCGCGTCATTCATCTGGATGTGCGCATCGGCAATACGCCGGCACGGAATCTGTACGAGAGCCCTCGGCTTTGTACAGGACGGCATGCGGAAGGGTACTACGATCTCCCGAAGGAGGACGCAGTGCTGATGAGCCGGACGGATGAATCGGTTCCGAAGAGGTAGAGAGAAATCGTTATTGTATACGCATTTAACGCACAGGACTTTCCTTTCATTCCCAGTAGGAATGGCGGGAAAGATGTTACAATCGACAGGACACAGGAGAATCTGATTTCTGTTTTGTGTCAGGAACGAAGAAAGAAACGTTTTTTGATACACGGAGGAAGAAAAAATGCGGAAATACAACAAAACACAAATGAGCTGGAAGCGGCGGTGTAACTGCTGCGGAAAAAGCATGAAAATACAGAATGGAATGCTGCTGGAGGGGATCTGCTCGGTCGACACGACGTGGGGGTACTTTTTCCGGGAAGGACCTGAAAAGCATGAGTTTGATCTGTGCGAGGAGTGCTACGATCGGATTACATTGTCGTTTGCGGTTCCACCGGAAATTTCGGAGGACACGGAGGTTTAAATTTCGGGCAGTTCGGCATCGTTCTGGAAGAAAGGGGAAGGTGCAATGCAAAGAGGTTTTACGATTCAG
>VOFE01000231.1_pt1 | contig 28785 bp, 44 predicted proteins | sample 5384071 | NCBI WGS metagenome assembly VOFE01 (sample SAMN12384724, study PRJNA508395) | human gut metagenome | isolation source: healthy gut D | host: Homo sapiens
TGTGCTGCTTTTATATCAGATTGATAAGGTACATAAAGCGATAAAAATATATAATTTAATTATTTATTATAGTGTAAAGCCAGTATTTTGCTGGCTTTATATTTTTTTTAATAAATTCATTAGCACTCATCTCTTGACAGTGCTAACAATGAGATGTATAACATCAATTGTAAGAGGAAAACAATAGATAAACAGTGAAGTTAAGCATTCATTGTAATAGAAGGAGGTAATCGTATGAACATTAATAAGTTTACACAGAAGTCTATTGAGGCTGTTAACCAGTGCGAGAAGATTGCCTACGATTATGGTAATCAGGAGATTGATCAGGAACATTTTCTGTACAGTCTCTTAACTATAGAAGATAGTCTTATCGCGAGCCTGATAGAGAAGATGGGAATTGATAAGGACACATTTATTAAAAATATTGAGACTTTACTTAGCCAGAAGAATAAGGTTTCAGGAAATGTACAGCTTTATGTAAGCAATGATCTTAATAAGGTTTTAGTAAATGCAGAAGATGAAGCAAAGAGAATGGGGGATGCATATGTTTCTGTTGAGCATCTTATGCTTGCGATGATTGCAGCACCTAACAAGGGCATAAAGCAGCTTTTTAAGACATATGGAATTAACAGGGAATCATTCCTGTCAGCCCTTGCTACAGTAAGAGGCAACCAGAGTGTTACCTCGGATAATCCGGAGGCAACTTATGATACTCTTAGCAAATATGCTACAGACCTTGTAGAGAGAGCTAAGGACGGAAAGCTTGACCCGGTTATCGGCAGGGATAATGAAATCAGAAATGTAATAAGAATCCTTTCCCGTAAGACGAAGAATAATCCCGTTCTTATTGGTGAGCCTGGTGTTGGTAAAACAGCAGTTGTTGAAGGACTTGCACAGAGAATTGTAAGGGGAGATGTTCCAGAAGGCTTAAAGGATAGAAGCTTTTTGCACTGGATATGGGCGCGCTTGTTGCAGGTGCAAAGTATCGTGGTGAATTCGAGGAAAGACTTAAGGCTGTACTTGATGAGGTTAAGAAGTCTGAAGGTCAGATAATCCTGTTTATTGATGAGATTCACACTATTGTCGGTGCAGGTAAGACAGAAGGTGCTATGGACATGCAGGCAATATGTTAAAGCCTATGCTTGCCCGTGGTGAACTTCATTGTATAGGTGCTACAACTCTTGATGAGCACAGAGAGTATATTGAGAAAGACCCGGCACTTGAAAGACGATTCCAGCCGGTTATGGTTGATGAGCCTACAGTTGAGGATACTATCTCAATCCTTAGAGGTCTTAAGGACAGATATGAAGTGTTCCATGGAGTTAAGATTACAGATGGCGCACTTGTAAGTGCAGCTACCTTGTCAGACAGATACATTTCAGACAGATTCCTGCCAGATAAGGCTATTGACCTTGTAGATGAGGCATGTGCAATGATTAAGACTGAACTTGATTCAATGCCTGCAGAACTTGATGAGAAGAGAAGAAAGATTATGCAGCTTGAGATTGAGGAGGCTGCACTTAAGAAAGAGACAGATAATCTTAGTAAGGAAAGACTTGATGCATTACAGAAGGAATTGTCTGAATTAAGGTCTGATTTCAATATCCAGAAAGCTAAATGGGACAGCGAGAAATCTTCTGTTGACCAGGTAAGCAAGTTAAAGGAAGAGATTGACCAGATTAATACCCAGATAGCACAGGCTAAGAGAGAATATGATCTTAATAAGGCAAAGAGAACTTCAGTATGGTAAACTTCCACAGGCACAGAAGGCTTTGGAAGAAGCAGAGAAGAAGTCAAGTAACAGAGATATGAGCCTTGTTAATGAAAGTGTTACTGAGGAAGAGATTGCTAAGATTATATCAAGATGGACTGGTATTCCGGTTAGCAAGTTAAGTGAGTCTGAAAGACAGAAAACTCTTAATCTTGATGAACAGCTCCACAAGAGAGTTATCGGTCAGGATGAAGCGTGTTACTAAGGTAACAGAGGCAATCATAAGGTCTAAGGCTGGTATTAAAGACCCGACTAAACCAATCGGTTCATTCCTGTTCTTAGGACCTACAGGTGTAGGTAAGACAGAGCTTGCCAAAGCACTGGCTGAGAGTCTGTTTGATGATGAATCTAATATAGTAAGACTTGATATGTCCGAGTATATGGAGAAGTATTCTGTATCCAGACTTATCGGAGCGCCTCCAGGATATGTAGGTTATGATGAAGGCGGACAGCTTACAGAAGCCGTAAGAAGAAAACCATATTCAGTTGTTCTTTTTGATGAAGTTGAGAAGGCACATCCAGATGTATTTAATGTCCTCTTACAGGTACTTGATGATGGCCGTATCACTGATTCACAGGGAAGAACTGTGGATTTTAAGAACACTATAATCATAATGACAAGTAACATTGGTTCTTCATATCTGCTTGAAGCGCATCAATCCTGATGGCTCAATTAAGCCAGAGGCAGAGGAAGCTGTTATGGGTGATTTAAAGAATCATTTCAGACCTGAATTCCTTAACCGTCTTGATGAGATAATTATGTTCAAGCCTCTTACTAAGGATAATATCAGCAATATTATCAATCTTCTTGTTGCAGATGTTAACAAGAGACTTGCAGATAAAGAGCTTGAGATTGTTCTTACAGATGCAGCCAAGGATTTCATAGTTGAAAACGGATTTGACCCAATGTATGGTGCAAGACCGCTTAAGAGATATGTCCAGAAGACAGTTGAGACACTGGCGCCAAGTTAATACTTGCAGGCAATATCAATACAGGTGATGATATTGTTATTGACCTTGTAGATGGAAAGCTGACAGCCAGAGCCGCTGCGAGGGCTGTTGAGGGATAAGACCTGATATTGTAAGGACTTTATGATTCTTTTGGGGGCATTGGAATTTTTGACTTTTGCTAAATGACTATAAATACAGATGATACTTTTGAAATAAAAGCCTACCAGATTATTGTATATATGCGAATTAGTAGGTTTTTGAAATTGAAAGTTGTCATTGATGAAATTAAAAAGCCTACTAAACTATTGCGTAATGCAAGTTTAGTAGGCTTTTTGAAAGCAAACCAACAATTTATTCTTTGAATTTCTGACAGCATACTTTATAGGCAAACCGCAATTACGGTATTGACAAAAACTTATATTAATTGTATATTAAAAATGATTTATGGTTAAAGATTCATGACAGACTGCTTGTATGTGAATGAAAGAGAAAGATATAACACAAAAGGTACTGGAAGATAATAATGATATATTTGCGGATATTGTTAATGTGTTGTTATTTGATGGAAAGTCGGAGGTTGAAGAGAATGAACTTGTTAATACGACAGTTCATTCACAGTATAAGGCTGAAGATGGAAAAGTTCATGAACAGGAACGCGATATTGCTAAGTATTGGAAAAGAGGATGTACAGACATAGTCCTGTATGGCATAGAGAATCAGACAAAGGTTGAGAAAAGAATGCCAGCAAGGATATCGGGATATGAAGGTGCTTCATACAGAGGACAATATGATAAGAAAAACAATAGTGCCGGTAATAACGATGGTGCTGTATTATGGTACAGACAGAAAAATGGACAGCACCAAAGAATCTTAAGTCGCTGATTAAAGTTCCGGATAATCTGGATAAGTATGTTAATGACACTAAAGCTAATGTATTTGAGATAGCGTGGCTGACAGATGAACAGATAGCAAAGTTTACAAGTGATTATAAGATCGTTGCTAATTTCTTTGTGAACAAGAGAAAGAACAAAGATTACATACCAGATGATAAGACAACAATTAAGCATGTGGATGAGATACTAAAGTTCTTATCAGTTATGACAGGGGATAACAGATATGAAGAGATATTGTCAGATAAGGAAGGAGTGAGCAATATGTGTGATGTAGCGCAGAGACTTGAAGACAGGGAATTGAGAAAGGACTTCAGAAAAGGAAGAGAAGAAGGCAACCGGATGATATATTCACTGGTCGAAGATGAGAGCATAAGTATGGAAAAGGGTGCACAAAAGCTAGGGGTAAGTGTAGAAAAGCTGCGAGCTAATATGATTAATGCGGGATACAAGTGTCCGGATATGGAGTGATAGCTGACAATATAATATATAAAGATAAAGCAATGCTGGGAAGAGTGGATACTGGCATTGCTTTTATTTTATGGAAAAGTCTGTTTCTGTTCAGGAACTTACTTCTGCGTGTTCCTATAAGAACAATAAATAATCAATCTATATAGGCAAATTTCAGGCAGAAATACATGAAATTGCAGGAATATACCTATCAGGCAGGCACGAGGAAGTTTATCTATAGGCAGATTGGAAGAAAAAGTGAAGGTTGAATAAGGATTCTGCTTGGATATGTCCTATAAATCAAGTGATAATGCGACTACCTATAGGTATCATGAACAACGAATCAATAATCAGATTAAGACATATTTATACAGAACTAGATAAACTGGTTCTTTTCAGTATTATATTCATAATTAATTGATTTTAACTTATTGGTTATTTCTTCCTCAGAAACCATATAAGATTTGCACAGTTCCTCTAATGAATTGTAATTGTCTCTGAAGTTGTGTATTGACAAAGCTTAAAAAGCATAACAGGGTCTTTAGGCATAGAAAAATCCTCCTTTTATTGTGTTTTCAGTGATTGCTCTATTGTTGTACTATTTAGTACAGCATGAATATTTTCCCATATTAAGCATATTCTGTAAATGTAAGGCTTGTATATAAAATTGTATTAAAATAAATACATTTATGGTTGCACGAAAACGATTACTATGTTATAATTTTAACAAGCTAAGAAATATACTACTTAAATAACTGAATATTAAATTATGGAGGTTTTGTTATGGGAAAGAAATGGGTGTATTTGTTTACAGAGGGTAACGCAGATATGCGTGAGCTTCTCGGTGGTAAAGGTGCGAATCTGGCAGAGATGACTAATATTGGTCTTCCGGTTCCACAGGGGTTTACTATTACTACGGAAGCTTGTACCCAGTATTACGAGGATGGTAGAGAAATCAATGATGAGATCATGGGACAGATTAACGAACATATTGAGAAGATGGAACAGATTACAGGCAAGAAGTTTGGAGATATGGAGAATCCACTTTTAGTTTCTGTTCGTTCTGGAGCAAGAGCTTCTATGCCGGGTATGATGGATACAATCCTTAATCTTGGACTTAACGAGGACGTTGTTAATGTAATTGCACAGAAATCCGGCAATCCAAGATGGGCATGGGATTGTTATAGAAGATTTATCCAGATGTATTCAGATGTAGTTATGGAAGTTGGCAAGAAATATTTCGAAGAGCTTATTGACAAGATGAAGGATGAGAGAGGGGTTAAGCTTGATGTAGAGCTTACAGCGGATGATCTTAAGGAGCTTGCAACACAGTTTAAGGCTGAATATAAGTCTAAGATTGGCAAAGGATTTCCCCAGATGATCCTAAGGAACAGTTATACGGAGCTATAAAAGCTGTATTCCGTTCATGGGACAACCCAAGAGCTAATGTATACAGAAGAGATAATGATATTCCTTATTCTTGGGGAACAGCAGTTAATGTACAGTCTATGGCATTTGGTAATATGGGGGATGACTGTGGAACTGGTGTTGCATTTACAAGAGATCCTGCAACTGGTGCTAAAGGACTTTTGGAGAGTTCCTTACTAACGCACAGGGTGAAGATGTTGTTGCCGGGTAAGAACTCCAATGCATATTCAGGAAATGAGTGAGAAGTTCCCGGAAGCATTTGAGCAGTTTAAGGATGTGTGTGCAACTCTGGAAGAACATTACAGAGATATGCAGGATATGGAATTTACAGTAGAGCATGGCAAGCTGTTCATGTTACAGACACGTAATGGTAAGAGAACAGCACAGGCAGCATTAAAGATTGCATGCGACCTTGTAGATGAGGGGATGAGAACAGAGAAGGAAGCAGTTGCAATGATTGATCCTCGTAATCTTGATACACTTCTTCATCCTCAGTTTGATGCAGCTGCACTTAAGGCTGCAACTCCAGCAGGAAGAGGTCTTGGAGCATCTCCTGGCGCTGCATGTGGTAAGATTGTTTTCTCAGCAGAAGACGCAGAAGAGTGGAATGCAAGAGGCGAGAAAGTTGTTCTTGTAAGACTTGAGACATCGCCAGAAGATATTACAGGTATGAAGGCTTCACAGGGCATTCTTACTGTAAGAGGTGGTATGACAAGCCATGTAGCTGTTGTTGCAAGAGGTATGGGAACCTGCTGTGTATCTGGCTGTGGTGATATTGCAATGGACGAAGCTAATAAAAAGTTCAGACTTGCAGGCAAGGAATACCATGAAGGAGATTATATATCTATTGATGGTACAACAGGCAACATATATGATGGACAGATTCCTACGGTTGATGCCAAGATTGCAGGAGAGTTTGAAAGAGTTATGGAGTGGGCTGATAAGTACAGAAAGTTAAAGGTTCGTACTAATGCAGATACTCCTAAGGATGCCAAGAAGCGCAAGAGAACTTGGAGCAGAAGGTATCGGACTTTGCCGTACTGAACATATGTTCTTTGAAGAGGACAGAATTGCAAAGCATTCAGAGAGATGATATGTTCTGATACTGTAGAAGAAAGAGAAGCAAAGCACTGGATAAGATTCTGCCATATCAGCAGGGGGATTTCGAAGCACTTTATGAGGCACTTGAAGGTAATCCTGTAACTATCAGATTTCTTGATCCACCTCTTCATGAATTTGTTCCTACAGAGGAAGAAGATATTAAGAAGTTAGCTGAATCACAGGGCAAGTCAGTAGAGACTATTAAGAATATTATTGCAAGTCTTCATGAGTTTAATCCAATGATGGGACACAGAGGATGCCGTCTTGCAGTAACATATCCAGAGATTGCCAAGATGCAGACAAGAGCTGTTATAAGAGCTGCAATCAATGTTAAGAAGCGCACATCCTGACTGGAATGTTAAGCCTGAGATTATGATTCCGCTTATCTGTGAGGTTAAGGAATTAAAGTATGTAAAGAAGACTGTTGTTGAGACAGCAGATGAAGAGATTAAGGCAGCAGGAATCAACCTTGAATACGAGGTTGGTACTATGATTGAGATTCCAAGAGCTGCACTTACTGCTGATGAGATTGCTAAGGAAGCTGATTTCTTCTGCTTTGGTACTAACGATCTTACACAGATGACATTCGGATTCTCAAGAGATGACGCTGGAAAGTTCCTTAATGCATACTATGAATCTAAGATATTTGAGAATGATCCATTTGCAAAGCTTGACCAGAATGGTGTAGGCAAGCTTATGGAGATGACAATAAAGCTTGGAAGACCGGTTAATCCGAATCTTCACATAGGTATCTGTGGAGAGCATGGTGGAGATCCTTCATCAGTCGCATTCTGCCACAAGATAGGTCTTGATTATGTGAGCTGCTCACCATTCAGAGTACCTATTGCAAGACTTGCAGCAGCACAGGCTGCGATTGCAGAAGAGAAATAATCCAATTTCTGACCATAACACGAGTTTCGGGGCATGGAAGGCGAAAGCTTTTCATGCCCCGAAATGTTTAAAATGGAATATTTTTTCATTGCCCTAAATCACGATATGTTCTATAATAATGTAAAATATATATTGATTGGAGCGTATTATGGAACAAAAGAAAATCGAACCTATTCGTGATGCCAGAAAGCTTGGTAAAGCGAAGATGCTGATTCTTGGTATTCAGCATATGTTTGCCATGTTTGGCGCAACTATCCTTGTACCTATTCTGGTATCAGGATACTTTCAGGCTGCCTGCGGTGAGGAGCTTACCAGAGGTCTGTCTGTATCAGTAACACTTTTCTGTGCAGGCTTTGGTACATTGATATTCCACCTGTGTACTAAATTCAAAGTACCTGCATTCTTAGGATCTTCCTTTGCATTTCTTGGTGGATTCTACACAGTAGCTAATCTTGACAGCGGTATGTATGCTGGAATGTCAGCTAATGATAAGGCTGCTTATGCATGTGGTGGTATATTTGTTGCCGGAATGCTTTACTTTGTACTTGCACTTATAATTAAGCTTGTTGGAGTCAACAGAGTTATGAAATTCCTTCCACCTGTAGTTACAGGACCTATCATTATATGTATTGGTCTTTCACTTGCAGGTTCAGCTATTACAAATGCTTCAACTAACTGGTTACTTGCATTTGTTGCACTTGCTGTAATTATTATATTCAATATATGGGGCAAGGGACTTTTCAAGATTATTCCTATTCTTATGGGCGTAGTAATTTCGTATGTATTTGCACTTATTCTTAATGCATGTGGCGTACATAATCCTGATGGTTCAGCAATACTTAATTTTCATCAATTGCATCTGCTTCATGGGTAGGAATTCCAAAGTTCCAGTTTATGAAGTTTGATGTAACAGCAATCCTTGTAATGGCACCTATTGCTATTGCAACATGATGGAGCATATCGGAGATATGTCAGCTATTTCGGCTACAGTTGAAGAAAAACTACTTAGCAGATCCGGGACTTCACAGAACACTTATTGGTGATGGTGTTGCAACAGCATTTGCAGGTGCAATTGGAGGTCCGGCTAATACTACATATGGTGAGAACACAGGAGTTCTTGAACTTTCTAAGGTATATGACCCAAGAGTAATCAGAATTGCAGCAGTATTTGCAATTATACTTTCATTCATACCTAAGTTTTCATCAGTTATATCAACTATGCCAACAGCAATTATCGGTGGTATATCATTCATGCTTTATGGTATGATTTCAGCTATCGGTGTAAGAAATGTTGTTGAGAACAAGGTTGACCTTACTAAGTCAAGAAACCTTATTATTGCAGGTGTTATATTTGTATGTGGTTTAGGCTTCGGTGGTGGACTTACATTTACAATCGGTGGAACATCTATAACACTTACAGCACTTGCAATCATCGCTGCTATAGCAGGTATTCTTCTTAATGCTATATTACCTGGTAATGATTATGAATTCGGTAAGAATCCAGCAGGTGACAGCAGCCGTGGAGTTTATGTTATGAACACAGACTCTGAAAAAAGAAGAATCAGAAGATAATAAGTAAATAACAATAAAATTTGGAGGTACTTAATAATGATGGATTTTGAGAATGAGAAGAATATAACTATATTTACACATCCACTTATCCAGCATAAGATTTCAATTCTTAGAGATAAGAAAACAGGAACTAATGAATTCAGAAAGCTCGTTGAAGAAATAGCTATGCTTGAAGGCTTTGAGGCTTTATCAGACCTTCCGACAGAAGATGTTGAGATTGAGACACCTATTGAAACTTGTATGACACCTATGATTTCAGGCCGTAAGCTTGCAATTGTTCCTATTTTAAGGGCAGGTCTTGGAATGGTTCCTGGTGTACTTTCACTTGTACCAACTGCTAAGGTTGGACATATCGGAATGTATCGTAATGAAGAGACACATGAGCCGGTACCATATTACTGCAAGCTTCCGAATCCGATTGATGAGAGAATCATTGTCGTAACCGATCCGATGCTTGCAACAGGTGGTTCGGCAGTTGATGCAATTGACCAGATAAAGAAGGTTGGCGGAAAGCAGATTAAGTTCATGTGTATCATAGCTGCCCCCAGAGGGAGTTGAAAAGCTTCATATAAGGCGCATCCAGATGTTCAGATATACATTGGACATCTTGACAGAGAGCTTAACGCAGATGCTTATATTTGCCCAGGACTTGGGGATGCTGGAGACCGAATCTTCGGAACTAAGTAAATAATTATGGGCATGTAATTGCTTTTGCGTTAAGAGATATGATATTGTGTAAAAATGCGGCTCCCAACAGGGGAGCCGTTTTTATAACTTATATTATTTAATTAAGGAGATTTCGATGAGCAAGGAGGAAAACAGAAAGAATTTTTCTAAATATGTATCGCAGAATATTCTCGGAATGATAGGGTTTTTCATGCTATGTTCTTGCTGACTCGTATTTTATATCTATAGCAAAGGGAGCAGACGGACTTACAGCATTAAATCTTGTTATGCCATTATATAGTATAATATTCTCAATTGGTGAGATGATTGGTGTTGGTTCAGCTATAAGATATGCAATCAGTAAGATTAAAAAAGATGCAGATGCAGATGATTATTTCTGGAATGCATTAATATGGTGTATATTGTCAAGCATGCTATTCGTTTTTGCCGGAATATTTTTTTCGGCAGATATCATGCGTGTTCTAGGAGCTGATGAACATATTGTAGCAGTTGGAAATAATTACACTAAGATATTCATGTGTTTTGCACCGATGTTTATGTGCAACTATGTGACTAATGCATTTGTAAGAAATGACGGAGCACCAGGAATTGCTATGAGTGCAACACTTTTTAGCAGTCTGTTTAATATAGTGTTTGACTATATTCTCATGTTCCCGATGAATCTGGGAATGGAAGGTGCAGCACTGGCAACAGCTTTGTCGCCGATTATAGGTATGGGAATATGCAGCATACATTTCTTCTCTAAGAAAAGCAGTGTCAGGATTGTTGTGTGTAAGCGCTTCAGTAAGAAAACTTGTGGCAGGATGCCAGCTTGGTATATCGGCATTTGTTGGAGAGATGTCATCAGCTGTTATTACACTTGTTTTTAATTTCGTAATTCTTAAGCTGGCTGGTAATGTCGGAGTAGCTGCATACGGAGTTGTGGCTAATATTGCAATTGTCACAACTGCGGTATTTAATGGTGTTGCACAGGGAAGTCAGCCACTTATAAGCAGTTGTTTCGGCAGGGGAGACAAGGATGGATGTACACAGTTAAAACGAATGGGATATACAACAGCATTTGTACTTGCAGCGGTTATGTATAGTATATTGTTTATATTTGCAGGACAGTTTGTCGCAGTGTTTAACAGTGAAGGTTCAGAAATGTTAAGGCTTTACGCAACAGAAGGTGTTAAGTTATATTTTATTGGAATATTCTTTGCGGGAATTAACATTGTAGGTGGCGGTGCATTCAGTGCAACAGAGGATGCGTTTAAAGCGGCAGTTGTTTCTGTGGCAAGAGGATTTGTGCTGATTTTAGGTGCAGTTTTTGTAATGTCGGCATTTTTTTGGAATGACAGGGTATGGCTTGCGTATGCTGTTGCTGAGGAATAACAACATTTATAATGCTTGTAATGGCGATGAGAGTGTGATAGAATATTTGCGGACAAAATTATCCCAGAGATTGGGGAAATATGAAAGGAGTCTATATAATTATGAGTAATATAGCAGATAAGTTTGAAGAACTTGGAGTAATTCCAGTAGTAGTATTGAATGATACAAAGGACGCACTTCCATTAGCTAAGGCATTAGTAGAAGGAGGTCTTCCATGTGCAGAAGTTACATTCCGTACAGAAGCAGCAGAGGAATCTATCCGTCTTATGCACGAAGCATATCCAGATATGGTACTTGCAGCAGGTACAGTACTTACAACAGAGCAGGTTGACAGAGCTGTAGCAGCTGGTGCTTCAGTTATCGTAAGCCCAGGTTTTGATCCAGAAATCGTTGATTACTGTATTTCTAAGAACATTCCTGTAATGCCAGGTATCGTAACACCATCTGAACTTGCTCAGGCAGTTAAGAGAGGTCTTACAAGAGTTAAATTCTTCCCAGCTACAGCTGCAGGCGGAATTAAGATGATTAAGGCTATGTGCAGCTTACACAACAGTAAGAATTATGCCTACAGGTGGTATCAATACATCTAACCTTGAAGAATTCTTATCTTGCGATAAGATCTTCTGCTGTGGTGGTTCTTGGATGGTTAAGGGTGACTTAATCAAGGCTGGAGAATTCGACAAGATTAAGGATATGACAGCAGAGGCTGTTGCTCTTGTTAAGAAGATTCGTGGCTAATCACCAGTGATTGTTAATAGCAAAGATACATATAAACCCCGTATTCTGTTTTGCAGGATACGGGGTTTTGTACGTATATTATGTTTTTAGTGAATTACAGATTAGAAAAAATATTCTCAATTTCTTCATGGGGAAGTACAAGGGCAAATCTTACATGACCTTCTCCAAGGCTTCCGAAGCTGCTTCCAGGTGTACATAAAACGCCAGTCTTATTAAGAAGTTCCATAACATAATCAGCTGAACTGGTATAGCCGTCAGGAATGGCAGCCCATACAAACATTGTGCCTTTAACATCAGCAGGTTTAAGTCCAAGCTTCTTAATTCCGGCAACGAGAGCATTTCTTCTTAACTCATATTCAGCACGGTTGTCAGCGACATATCCTTGCGGACCGTTAAGTGCGACAACAGCAGCTTTCTGATATATAAAACTTGTTCCATAGTCAAATTGTGAGCGGACAGTTTTGAATTTGCTTACGATTTCATGGTTTCCGATAAGAAATGAAAGGCGCAGACCAGTAAGATTATAAGTCTTAGAAAGAGAGTTGAATTCAACTCCGACTTCCATAGCACCTTCGTGGCTTAAGAAAGAGCCACCAATCTGTCCGTCATATATAATCTCAGAATATGCGTTGTCGTGAATAATAATGATGTTATATTTCTTGGCAAATGCGATGAGTTTATCGTAGAATTCATCAGGTGCAGTAGCACATACAGGATTCAGTGGATAAGATACAACCATCATTTTGGCTTTTTGCAGTATCTTCATCGATAGAATCAAAATCTATAAGATAATCATTCTCTGGGAGAAGATTGTAATAAGCAATCTGTGCGTCACACAGGAATGGTCCAATCTCGAATATAGGATATCCCGGATTAGGAACTAAGCATAAATCATCAGGGTTGCACAAAGCAAGGGCAATATGAGTCATGCCTTCCTGGGTTCCGAATACAGAGGCGACTTCATCAGGTGTGATAACGGTGTTGTAACGGCGTTTGTACCATTTGCATACAGCGTCAAGCAATTCATCAGTATCACCAAGTGAGTACTTGTAATTCTCAGGGTCAAGTGCTGCCTCTGAAACAACCTTCATAACAGATTCATCAGGCTTGAAATCAGGAGTTCCTACAGTAAAGTTATATACCGGCTTTCCCTGTGCAAGTCTGTCATTCTTTTTCTGATTAAGTATATTAAAAAATGTTGCTGCCAAAGCGGTCAGCTCTCTTAGAAAATTCAATATTCATATGTATACTCCATTTCTTTAAATGCGTATCTGCATGCATTTTATTCAGACCCGAAATATAGAAAAATTTCAAGCCTATCGAATAAGATACTAGCATAATTAACAAAAGTCAATTTTTAAGGTGTATTTTTGGTGAAAATGTGATAGTTTTATATATGTAAGTAGAAATAAATAAAGATATGGCGGTCTGCAAATGTTACATACAGGAACATTAAACGGTAGAATGCAGACAGAAAGGAAAGGTAGAAGATATGTCAGTACAGGATTATCTTAGTGCAGTAAAGATTGGTAAAAAGAATATCATGCGTGTGTAAATAAGGGTACGTACCCATATCTTCCGGTTTTGGAGGATATTATTGATGAAAACAGTATTGACAGAAGTTAGTCTTGGAAGTGACCAGATTCCGTTAAGACTTGTGGTTGGAACATGTACAGCAGGTAGAACTACTGCATTTGCAGACAACTTCATGCCTATACTTGACTGGGGAACAGAATTTTCAGCAAAGTGGGCTTCGCTTAGCGACAGTCAGGTGAATGAAGGAATAGAGACGATATTAAAGTATATGAGTACATGAATAAGTTCTATGTGCTTGAAGGTAATAAAAGAGTCAGTGTACTTAAATATTTTAAGGCGGTGACAGTAAGTGCACAGGTTATAAGAAAGATACCTAAATACAGTGATGATCCTGATGTTAAGATATATTATGAATTCATGGATTTTTATAAATCTACCAAGTTAAACGATATATATTTCAGTAAAGAGGGCAGTTTTACAACTCTTATGGAGCTGGTTGGAATTACACCAGGAGAACCAATGGATGAGGATGATAAGAAAGACCTTGTTTCGTGCTATCTTAATTTCAGGCTTGCTTATGAATCAAGAGGAGGGGATAAGTTTGATTTCCCAACAGGAGATTCATTTTTACGCTTCATTCATATTCACGGATATGATGCTGTTAAGAAGATGACTAAGTATGAGATGGCAAAGAATGTTGCCAAAACATGGGCTGAATTTGAGCTTCTTGATGATAACAGTGAAGTGGAACTTAAGATGACACCGGCAGCAGCACCTAAGAAGAATATATTAAGCTATCTGCTTCCAATGGGTGGAGGAGTTAAGAAACTTAAGGTCGGATTTGTGTATGAAAAAACACCGCAGGATTCAGAGTGGTGTTATACACATGAGCTTGGAAAGACAGTATATTGATGATACATTTGGTGACCAGATAGAAACATATGTTGAGGAGAATGTGATACCGGAGCAGAGTGATGAGGCGGCAATTAACAGACTTATAGAGAAAGGATGTGACCTTATATTCGTGACATCTTCGGCGATGAATATGGCTGGACTTAAAGCTGCAATAGCACATCCGTCAGTAAAGATTCTTGATTGTTCTCTTAACATTTCACATAAATATATCAGGTCATATTATGCAAGAATGTTTGAAGCAAAGTTTATAACAGGGATTATTGCAGGTTCACTGGCTGATGACGATAATGTTGGTTATATAGCTGATAATCCGGTTTATGGGGCATGTGCGAATATAAATGCATTTGCATTGGGAGTAAAGTTTGTTAATCCAAGAGCCAAGGTTTACCTTGAATGGAACAGTATTAAGGATAATGATTCAGAGGAAAATCTTGCTAAGAAGAATATAAGCATTATTTCTAATCAGGATATGATTACTCCGGGCAAGAGTAAGAGAAAGTTCGGGTTGTATAAAGCGAGTGATTCGGATAAGCACCTGGCTATGCCTGTATGGCACTGGGGAGTTTTTTATGAAAAGCTTATACAGAGCATTATGAGTGGTTCATGGAGTAAGGATGAGGACGGCGATAATGTAAAAGCACTTAATTACTGGTGGGGAATGTCAGCAGGAGTTGTTGATCTTATATATTCAGAGAGTCTGCCATCAGCAACTAAGAGACTTGTAAAGCTCTTTGAGAAAGAACTTAAGGAAGCAAGGTTCAGAGTGTTTGAGGGTGAATTAAAAGATCAGCAGGGTAATATAAGGGTTGAAGAAGGAAGCTTATTGATCCGGAACATATAATTACTATGGACTGGCTGCTTGATAATGTGGTTGGCAGACTGCCTCGGTATGATGAACTTACAGATAATGCTAAATTAAAAATGGCACTTCAGGGTGTTGTCAAAGAAGAAGAATAGAAAGCATCTTTGCCTGCAGTGGTGGCTGGGGAATTATTAATGAAAATACTTGTGTTAGCGGATGTTGAATCAAAGTACTTATGGGATTATTTCGAAAAGGAAAAATTAGAAGGCATAGATCTTATACTTTCAGCAGGGGATTTAAAGCCCCAGTATCTGTCGTTTCTTGCTTCATTTTCAAAAGTACCTATTCTTTATGTGCATGGCAATCATGATGACTGTTATGATATACAGCCACCGGATGGATGTATCAATATTGAGGATAAGATATATGTGTATAAGGGAGTACGTATAATGGGACTTGGTGGTTCTATACGCTATAAGAAGGAAAGAACCAGTATACACAGAAAAAGAGATGAACCACAGAATTAATAAAATGTGGCTTTCAATAAAAAGAAGAACAGGGGCTTTGATATACTGCTTACATTCACCGGTCTGCGGGAATAGGTGACGGACCTGACGAACCGCATAAGGGTTTTGAGGGCTTTAATTATCTGTTGGAAAAATATAAGCCTAAGTATTTCATCCATGGTCATATCCATAAGACCTACCAGATGAAGTTTAAGCAGGAATATGAGTATAATGAGAATACTAAGATAATTAATGGTTATGAGAGATATATATTGGAATATCCGGATGCTTAATCTACACCGTGGCATATTAGCTTAATAGCAAATGTGCTACGGTGTTTTACATATTTTTGACATATTTTCACATGAAATACATAAAAATTATGAATATGGTACCTATTTCCTACTTAACATACATGTACTTTTTGAGTAAAGTTGCTAATATAACGACATAAACCCTTGCTGGTTGAAGCAAAATGCACAAAAAATGTATTGAGGAGGAAAATCAAAACATGAAAGCTATTATTAGCAAAGCAGCTCGTAGAAAATGGGCATGGGTACTTGCATTGGTTATGATTGTGAGTATCGTGATTCCTACATCACTTCTTACAGCGAAGGCGGATGTTGGAACAGTTAAATTTATTGATGGTGCGGCAGGATGGTTAGAGTCAGCATATGCACAGTGGACCATTGATAATCAGGCAGAAGGATATACAGCATATATCAAGAAAGCCAGCCAGTCAGATTCTGCTTATGCAAGAATTGACAATGAACTTATCAGAAAGTATAAGAACTACTACAGGGTTGATGCAGTAGGACTTGCAAAGCAGGTGACTATGTTATTAAGGTAGTTCCTGTAAAGAACGGAAAGGAAGTTACTGACAAAGCACAGGTTACTAAGACACTCAATGTAAGTTCTTATGACAGATCCGGATTTGCATTTTCATCTGAATCAAAATATAAAACAGGTTCAGGTGCGTACAATGAGGATGGAACACTTAAGAAAGATGCAATTGTTCTTTATGTTACTAACGATAATGCAAAAGACAATTAAGGCATCAGTAAAAAGAGGCAAAGGGAGAGAAGGAATATACAGGTCTTCAGACAATAATTGATGCATATACAAAGAGTGCTAGCAAGGGGATAGAAACAAGAGCACTTGATGTTCGTGTAATCGGATGTGTTACAGATACTGCAATGGATAAGTTTTCAAGTTCATCTGAGGGAGTACAGATTAAAGGAGCTAGTGCTTATTCAAATCTTAATATGACAATAGAGGGTATCGGAGATGATGCAACAATCAATGGATTCGGTTTCCTCTTAAGAAATGCAGACAAATGTTGAGATGAGAAATTTCTCAATTATTAATTTCATGGATGATGGTATTTCTCTCGATACAGCAAACTGCAATGTATGGATTCACAATGTTGATCTGTACTATGGTAAAGCAGGTGGGGATGCTGACCAGGCAAAGGGTGATGGTTCAATTGACATTAAAGGTAATTCACAGTATATAACAGTTTCATATGTACATTTTTATGACTCAGGTAAGTGCTCATTATGTGGAATGAAGAGTGAGTCTGGTCCTAACTATATTACATATCATCATAACTGGTTTGATCATTCTGATTCAAGACATGCAAGAGTAAGAACAATGTCAGTGCATATGTATAACAACTACTATGACGGCAATGCAAAGTATGGTGCTGGTTCAACAATGGGTTCTTCATTATTCATACAGAATAACTATTTTAGGAACTGTAAGAATCCGATGCTTTCATCTAATCAGGGAACAGATGCACTTGGTGAGGGTACATTCTCAGGTGAGAACGGTGGTATCATTAAAGCATATGGAAATGTTATCGTAGGTGCACAGAAGATTATCTATGCAAATGCTGTTTCAGAAACAGGTGATTCTGCAAATGCGGCATCATTTGATGCATACCTTGCAAAGTCAGCAGATGAGAAAGTTCCATCTTCATATAAGACTGTAGCAGGTGCAACATCTTATGATAACTTTGATACAACTAAGGATCTCGGAGTTAAATCAGGAAGTCTTAATAATGCAGAAGATGTACCTTCAGTAGTAACATCTGCAAAGGGAGCAGGAAGCCTTGGCGGTGGAGTGATTTCATGGACATTCTCTGATAAAGATGATTCTGTATATGCCATAGATAAGGAATTAAAGGCAACAGTTACTAATTACAAGAATACAGACCTTGTTTCTGTAGGTGGTACTAATGCGAAGATTGTTTCACCAGATCCAACAACAGAAGAGACTAAGGCAACAGAGAGTACAACAAAAGCTACACAGGCAACAACTAAGGAAACACAGACAACAACAAAAAGCTACACAGGCAACAACTAAATCAACAGAAAGCGCAACAAAGGCAACTGAAAAGGAAAACAACGGGTTCAGATGCAACAACATCATATGATAAGACAAGCCTTTCTTATTCAGGTGCGTATACAGATATCAGTAAGAAGAAAGATGCAGATTTCAAGAATGCAAAGTATGTATCATCTTCAAATGAAATTATTAATGCAATCAGTTCAGCTAAGGCTGGTGATGTAATTATTGTAAAAGAGGGAACATATAAGTTCTCTGATACAATTGTAATTAATAATGCCATGAATGGAAAATCAGGCTCTTATATTATTGTAAAGGCTGAAAGTGGCAAGGAAGTTAAGTTTGATTTTTCAGCACAGAAGCTTGACGGAGCTAACAGAGGTGTAGTTGTAGATGGAGATTACTGGTATTTCCAGGGAATTAATTTCTATGGTGCTGGAGATAACGGAGTATTACTTGCTGGTAATAACAACATTTTTGAAAAATGTGTATTTGAAGCAAACAGGGATTCAGGACTCAGATTTCTAGATATGACACAACAAGCTACTAAATATTTATGGCCATCAAATAACCTGATTATTAACTGTACATCACATGATAACTGTGATTTCCCTGAACAGGGTGGTACAGGTGAGAATGCAGATGGATTTGCTGCAAAGCTTACATGCGGTGAAGGTAATGTGTTTGACGGATGTATATCATATAGCAACTCAGATGATGGATGGGATTTATTTGCAAAGAGTGCAACAGGTCCTATCGGTGTAATTACAATTAGAAACTGTGTTGCATTTAATAATGGAACATTATCTAATGGTGTTCACTATGCTAACGGAGATATGAATGGATTCAAGCTTGGAGGTTCAGGTGTTGGAACTCCACATAATGTAATGAATTGTCTGTCATTTGACAATGGTGCAACAGGATTTACAGATAATAATAACCCAACAGGTCTTACAATTGTAAATGTTACAGCATGGGGCAATGGAAAGTATGCTAAGAAGGGTAACTTCTTATGTTACAGAACATCAAGTTTAGCAATATTTAAGGGGCTTGTATCAGCAGGTGCAATTGATTCAGATAAGTTTACTGGTAAAATGGCTGATTCAATATATTACAACTCAGGTAAGTATTATAATCTTTCAGGCTCTTTGTTTACTTTTTAGTAAGTGGAGATAAGAAGGAACTGTTGTGACTGACCCTGCTAAGACAGCTGGAATGTTTAAGAACATTGTTAATGCAATCGATATGAGCAAAAATATAGATAAACAGCTTAGAAATTCTGATGGAACTGTTAATATGAACGGTCTCTATGAGACAATAGGAAGCTATGCTTCAATGGGAGCAAGATTCAATGTTGCTAATCAGATGATTAGTGTATCTTCAAAGAATTCATCATCTGAGGTAACTAAGCCAGAAGAGACAACAAAGGCTCAGGAAACAACTAAAGCTACTGAAGGTACAACAAAGGAGACACAAGCTCCAACTAAGGCGACAGAGGCAACAACAAAGGAGACACAGACTTCAACAAAGGCTACTGAAAGCACAACAAAGGAGACACAGGCTCCAACAAAAAGCAACAGAAGCATCTTCAGTATCAACAAAGGGTGAAAAATTAATTCTTAATGCTAATGATGTTTCAACAGGAAAGATTAAGAGTTCAACTGTAGTTGATGGTCTTAAGATTGTTGCAACAAGCAAAAAGACTGTAACAGTTGATAAGAGTGATAAGGATTACAAGAATATCAGCTTTACAAAGAGAATCAAGCTTAGCGGTGCAGGAAGCGAATCTGCAAGAGCAATTGCATTTAAGACAGCAGGTGAATCTAAGGTAAAGATATATGCAACAAGCTCAGATACAGATACAAGCAGACTTATTAAGATTATTGATAAGAACGGTAATGATGTAACAAGTACAGCTAAGATACCTGGTTCTTCACTTAAGTCAGTATCATTCAGATTAGATGAGGCAGGTGAATATTATATTGTATCAGAATCTGGTGGAGTTAATATTTATTATGTAGAAGTATCTAATGGTATAGCGTATTAATATTTTGTGAATTTCCCCACTATGTGGGGATTTTTTGTAAAAACATTTTATGGTAAAATATACACAAAGACTTGACCTTGACACTGGTTCATAGTTTACAATTTGAACAAATGAAAGAAAGGAATGGTCTTTGTTATGAAAAACAAAAATAGAAGACGAATCAGTTGTCTGCTTAGTGCAGTTTTTTGCTTGTTATGAGTTTTGGATTTGGCACATTTGCAGGAGCTGAGGAATCAGATTCATCAAAGCCTGTTGTCTGGATTGTGGGAGATTCGACAGTCAGTGCTTTCACAGACAATTATTATTATCCTAGATATGGATGGGGGAACACAGATTGATAAGTATCTGGATGGAACTTTTGAGGTAAAGAATATTGCTTTATCAGGAAGAAGTTCAACAAGCTATACAGCAGATAAGGAGTATGGTGAGCTTATAGCTGGAATGAAAAAGGAGATTTTCTTCTTGTTGGTTTCGGCCACAATGATGAAAAAGCGGAGAGCGGAAGATATACTAACCCTAATGGAGATTATAAAACAGCAGGCTCATTTGCTAATTCTTTATATGAGAATTATATAAAGCCGGCACAGGCAGCAGGAACAACTGTTGTTTTATGCACACCGATTGTAAGAAGAACTGCTGATGGCAACTGGTCTGACAGCCAGCTTCATGTTACAGCCGCTTCAGGAGAGTTTGAAGGAGGAAGTTATCCACAGGCAATCATTAATCTTGGAAAAGCTCTTAATGTTCCAGTGGTTGATATGACTTCTCTTACTAAGAAATTATATGATTCATTAGGAGCAGACCGAGACAGTTAATTTACATGCATGGACATCATCAAAGCCAGAAAGTGTAGACAATACGCATACTAATATCTGGGGCGGAACATATAATGCATATCTTGTTACTAAGACAATTAAGGAACTTAATGTAGCAGGACTTGCAGAGCATATTATTGATGCTAAAGCACCAACTAAGAGTGATGTTTTAAAGTCTAATCCTGATTATAAAGAGTCAGAATATTCAAATGATTTAAAAGACAGCGAATTATGGGCTAATGCAGGAATCTTTAAGGGAACTGTATTTGGAAATGTTGGCGGCAATGATAAGATAGCATCTAAATTTAAGCTTGAGAGTCTTGACAATGGTAATATTAATATTGCTGTTAATGGAGCAGGAAAGATAGCAGGTACTGCTGATGGAATTGCTATGTATTATTACAGAGTTCCAGCAAACAGTAATTTTACAATTACAGCAAAGGCGACTGTAAACAGTTTTACATCTAATGATCAGGTATCATTCGGTCTTATGGCAAGAGATGATATGTATATTGATCAGAATAATAATAATACTTTAGGTGATTATGTTGCAGCTGGTCCACTTAAACTTACTAAGAAAGGTTCTGTATGGAACTGTTTTGCAAGAAAGAGTGGCGCTCTTACACAGGGCGGAACATGTACTAATGAGATTAAGGCTGGTGAAACATATAACCTTAAAATCGAAAGTAATACAGATGGTTATGCATGTACATTTGGTAATGAAGAAACTATTACAGGTGGTTTTGATTTTAAATTAACTTCTGTAGATTCAGAATATGTATATGTTGGAATGTATGTTGCAAGAAGTGCTGATGTGACATTTTCAGATGTTAAGCTTGTTGTTGATGGTAAGGAGATTACATCTGCAGGCGAACCAGAGAATCCAACACCAGGGCGAACCAGAGAATCCAGCACCAGGTGAACCAGAGAATCCAACACCGGGTGAACCAGAGAATCCAGCACCAGAGCAGCCTGCTAAACCAGAGACACCGGCAGAGCAGCCAGCTACAGATCCAGTGGTATCAGACAATAATGGTGTTGAGACAGGTGATTCATACCATATGGTATGGTATATTGCTGCAATGACATTAACAGCAGGAATTGCATGTGTTGAATTAAAGAGAAAGAAGACATTCGATAAATAAGTTTATAAGAATTTACTTCTCCTAATATTTCCAGAAAAAGCTTCCGGTTAACTGCCGGGGCTTTTCATTTTTACATAAAAAAATATATTTTTATTAAGAAAAATCTTAAAATATTTAAAAATGGCTTGCATTATCCTATAGGCTGTGATATATTTTCTTAGACACAAAAACAAATGTCCGTCACAGAAAGACAGAACAGAGGGAAGTGTCTTTTAGATTTTACATATTGAAGGAGTTAAAAATGAGCGATAAGTTAAGAGTTGGTATCCTTGGCGGTACAGGTATGGTAGGACAGATTTATAACATTACTTGAGAATCATCCTTGGTTTGAGGTTGTTTTAGTAGCAGCTTCAGGACGTTCAGCAGGAAAGCTTTATGAAGATGCTGTTGAAGGACGCTGGAAGATGCAGACACCAATGCCAGAGTTCGTTAAAGAAGATGACTGTATATGATATGGATAAGGATTTTGATGAAATTGTTTCTAAGGTAGATTTCGTATTCTGTGCAGTTAATATGCCTAAGGACCAGATTAAGGCTATAGAGGAAAGATATGCTAAGGCAGAAGTTCCAGTTGTTTCTAATAACAGTGCTAATCGTTGGACACCAGATGTTCCTATGGTTGTTCCAGAAATCAACCCAGAGCATCTTGAAGTTATTAAATATCAGAGAGAAAGACTTGGTACTAAGAGAGGATTTATCTGTGTTAAGCCTAACTGCTCAATCCAGAGCTACACACCTGCTCTTAATGCATTAAAGGAATTCGGACCAAAGCTTGTTGTTGCAACAACATATCAGGCAATCTCAGGTGCTGGTAAGACATTTGAACAGTGGCCAGAGATGGTTGAGAATATCATCCCTTATATTGGTGGCGAGGAAGAAAAGTCTGAGAAAGAGCCTTTAAGATTATGGGGTAAGATTGAGGATGGAAAGATTGTTCCTGCAAGTGATCCGGTTATCACATGTCAGTGTATCAGAGTTCCAGTTCTTGATGGACATACAGCAGCTGTATTTGTTAACTTTGAGAAGAAGCCAACTAAGGAACAGATTATTGAAAAGTGGAGAAGCTTCAAGGGAGTTCCACAGGAACTTAATCTTCCAAGTGCTCCAAAGCAGTTCATCCAGTATCTTGAAGAAGATGACCGTCCACAGGTTAAGCTTGATGTAAATTATGAGAACGGAATGGGTGTTTCACTTGGCCGTTTAAGAGAAGACAGTGTGTTTGATTATAAGTTTGTTGGTCTTTCACACAACACATTAAGAGGTGCAAAGCAGGTGGAGCTGTTCTTATTGCAGAACTTCTTAAGGCACAGGGTTATATCACCCCTAAGGATGCAGAATAATTAAATTCTAATACACATACCAGAAAAGAGATGTCAGAGATGGCATCTCTTTTACTTGCTTAAAAACCTATTATGATATAAAATTATGAAACGACTTAAAGAGTAAAGAGGGACATTTACATTGAAGGAAAATTATTTTATGCAATGCTGTCGAGAATGAAATATATTAACAGATGGGGCTTATGCAGAATACACGCCATGAGAATCTGTGCGAGCATAGTCTTGAAGTGGCATTCATAGCACATGCATTGGGAATTATCAACAATGAGATATATGGTGGGAATATTAATGCTGAAAGGCTTGCAATTCTTGGAATGTATCATGATGTTACAGAGATAATTACGGGTGATCTTCCGACTCCTGTAAAGTATTACAATCCGGTTATAAGAAATGCTTATAAGGAAGTAGAGCATGTTGCAGAGGAGCAGATGCTCTCAGGTCTGTCATCTGATATAAGAGCACATTATAAGGGTGTGTTATCAGAGACAGAAGAGGAAGAAGAACTCTGGAAATATGTAAAGGCGGCTGATAAGATGTCAGCTTATATCAAATGTCTAGAGGAAAAGAAGTCTGGTAATATGGATTTTGCTGATGCGGAAAAGACAATATATCAGGCTATTGTTGATATGAATATTCCGGAAGCAGATTATTTTATAAAAAGAATATATACCAGCTTATATGGGAACTCTTGATGCTTCAGGAGAATAATAATTGTGTAATAGACACAGAAATGAGGGATATAATGGGAAAATCCGTATATATCGCGGAAAAACCAAGCGTGGCGCAGGAGTTTGCCAAGGCACTGCATGTGAACTTCACAAGAAAAGACGGATATCTTGAGGGTGGAGACCATATTGTGACATGGTGTGTAGGACATCTGGTAACTATGAGCTACCCGGATGCATATGATCCTAATCTGAAAAGATGGAGCTTTGACACCTTGCCATTCATACCAAAGGAATTCAAGTATGAGGTTATACCTGCAGTTGCGAAGCAGTTTAATATAGTTAAAGACATTCTTACAAGGGATGATGTTGAATATATATATGTATGTACCGATTCAGGACGTGAAGGAGAGTATATATACAGGCTTGTAAGACAGGAAGCTGGAGTTAAGGGAAAGAAAGAACGCCGTGTGTGGATTGATTCAGACGGAGGAAGAGATTCTTAAAGGAATTAATACAGCCAAGGATATATCTGAATATGATAATCTGAGGATTCAGCGTATCTTCGTGCGAAGGAAGATTATCTTATGGGAATTAACTTCTCAAGGGTACTTACGCTGAAATATGGACGCAATATTGCCAATTATCTGCATCTTGACAGGGCAGTTGTATCTGTCGGCAGGGTTATGACATGTGTTCTTGGAATGGTAGTAAGAAGGGAACGAGAGATAAGAAGCTTTGTTAAAACTCCATTCTACAGGGTTATAGGTCAAGCACAGGTTGAGAATTCAACATTTGACGCAGAATGGCGTGTGAGTGATAAGAGTATGTATGCTGGTACGCCATATTTATATAAGGATAATGGTTTTAAGGAAAGGGAAAAGGCTGAGGAACTTGTTAAGTTCTTATCTGATCCACTGCCGGCACAGGGGGTAGTTGATTCTATTGAGAGAAAGAAAGAAACCAAGAATCCACCGCTTCTGTATAATCTTGCCGAGATTCAGAACGAATGCAGCAAGCTGTTTAAGATAAGCCCTGATGAGACCCTTAATATTATTCAGGAACTGTATGAAAAGAAACTGGTTACTTATCCAAGAACTGATGCGAGAGTGTTATCGACTGGCGGTAAGTAAGGAAATACATAAGAATATAGGAGGACTCAGGAATTTTCCGCCTGTGAAGGAGATAGCTGAGCATATATTACAGAATAATATGCAGAAGGGGATTGAAAAGACAAGATATTGCAACGATAAAGCAATCACAGACCATTATGCGATTATTCCGACAGGACAGGGTTTAATAATTTAAAGAACTTGTCAGTTACAGCTGAGAACTTTATGAGATAATTGTAAGAAGATTCTTAAGTATATTCTATCCACCGGCTATTTATCAGAAGCGTAAGTATTACCAGTGATGTAAAGAATGAAAAGCTGTATGCTTCATTTAAAGTGCTTGTAGATGAAGGGTATCTGGGCGTAGCAAAGAACTCATTTGCAAAGGCGAGAAATGACGCAAAAGTAAAGGAAGATGATAGTGCCGATAATAAGGATGATAATAAATGTGATGCCTTTTATTTGAGGTATTGAAAAAATACAGAAAAGGTTCTACAATCACATTTAATGGGTTTAATATCAAAGAAGGTGAAACATCACCTCCTAAGAGATATAATTCCGGTTCTATGATTCTTGCAATGGAGAATGCAGGTCAGCTGATTGAGGACGAAGAGCTTCGTGCCCAGATTAAGGGTAGTGGAATAGGAACAAGTGCTACCAGAGCTGAAATCCTTAAAAAACTTAATACTATTAAGTATATTTCTATTAATTCTAAGACACAGATTATTACACCTACATTTTTAGGTGAGATAATATATGATGTTGTAGATAATTCTATCAGGCATCTGCTTAATCCGGAGCTTACGGCAAGCTGGGAAAAAGGACTTACAGGTGTAGCAGAGGGGAATATTACAGCAGATGAGTATATGGAAAAGCTTGATGGTTTTGTTTCGAGAAGAACAAGGGCTGTTATGGCATTAAGGAATCAGGCGGGGCTTATAGGACTTTTTTAACGAGACCGCTAAGAATTATAAGTAAATGAGTGAAAGGAATTAAATATATGCGGAATTGCAGGATATGTAGGGGACAGAGAAAGCGCAGATGTACTTGTAGATGCATTATCTAAGCTTGAATACAGAGGATATGATTCAGCAGGTATTGCGGTATTTGATCATGGTAATATAAAGGTCAAGAAGTGCAAGGGAAGACTTGCCAACCTTGTTGAGAAGATGGATGAAGAAGGAAAACCACAAGGACATGTTGGAATTGGTCATACAAGATGGGCTACGCATGGAGAACCATCAGACATTAATTCACATCCACATGGCAATAAGAGAGTTACTATTGTACATAATGGTATTATTGAGAACTACAAGAAGCTTAAGGATTTTCTTATCGGAGAGGGATATAGCTTTGCAAGTGAAACAGATACTGAAGTTAAAAGCAAAGTCGCTTGACTACTACTATGATGGCGATCCGATGAAGACTATTGCAAAGGTGTTATCAGAGATTAAGGGTTCATACGCACTTGGAATTATGTTCAGGGATTTCCCTGATGAAATATTTGCAGTAAGAAAGGACAGTCCTCTTATTGTTGGTGTTGAGAACATGAGAATTTCATAGCATCTGATGTACCGGCTATTATTCATTACACAAGGGATTATTATCTTCTTGACCAGAATGAGATTGCAGTTATTAAGAAGATTCAGTTAAGATATACGATGTTCATGGTAATGAGATACATAAGGAATTAAATACTGCTGACTGGGATGTTGATGCTGCAGAAAAGGGCGGTTATGCGCACTTTATGCTTAAGGAAATTCATGAGCACCAGATTCTGTAAAGAGAACAATTATGCCAAGAATCATGGACGATATGCCTGATTTCAGTGCAGAAGGATTCAATCCTGATAAGTTAAAGAATTATAAGAATATATATATTGTTGCCTGTGGTACTGCAATGCATGCCGGAATGGTCGGTAAATATATAATAGAAAAAGATAGCAAGAGTATCTGTAACTGTTGATATTGCATCAGAATTCAGATACAGAGATCCTCTTATTAATGAAGATGACCTTATGATTGTTATATCACAGTCAGGTGAGACTGCTGATACTAAGGCTGCACTTGAACTTGCAAAACAGGCAGGTGCTGATACTATGGCAATTGTTAATGTCAAGGGTTCATCAATTGCAAGAGAAGCAGATATGGTTGTATATACACATGCAGGTCCTGAGATTTCAGTTGCTTCAACGAAGGCATATATGGTTCAGGTATCAATTATGTATTTAATTGCATTTGAATTAGCTTATGCTAATGGTAAGATGGATGAGGCAGAATGCAAAGAGATATACTAAGATGCTTGAAGAAATACCTGAGGTTATTGAAGAAGCCATTGCACTTGAGAGTAAGTGTCAGTTTGCAAAGATCCAAGCTTATTAATGCAGACAGTCTTCTTTATATAGGACGAGGTCTTGATTATGCACTCAGTATGGAAGCGTTCTCTTAAGTTAAAGGAGATATCTTATATTCATTCTGAATCATATGCGCAAAGAGGAGAGTCTTAAGCATGGAACTATCTCGCTTATTACAGAACAGATGCCTGTAATTGCAATAGACAACACAGAAGAATCTTGAGGAAAAGACTATAAATATTAAGGAAGTTAAGTCAAGAGGAGCATTTGTAGTGCTTATTGCAGAACCAGAGCTTGATATTGAGGATGGAGTGGCAGATATTGTTATTCTTCCACAGGCAGACCAGCTTTTATGCCTATGGTTGCGGCAGTCCCATTACAGCTTATTGCCTACTATACAGCAGTTCTTAAGGGTAACGATGTAGATAAGCCAAGAAACCTTGCAAAATCTGTTACTGTTGAATAATTGATATAAAGAGGATATTTGATATGAATAATGATGCATTAAAGATAAGTAATCTGTATGACCTTAATGAGACTATTGCAAAGAAAGGTATTTGAAGACTGTACATATCCATGGGAAGTACTTGCAAAGATTGGTGATTTTATTGTAGAACTTGGCAATTCACTGCCAGAAGATGAATATGAGAAGCGTGGGGGAGAATATATGGGTTCACAGAACTGCAAATGTATTTCCATCAGCTTATATTGCAGGACCTGCAATTATCGGTAAAGATGCAGAGGTAAGACACTGTGCATTTATCCGTGGAAAAGCTATTGTAGGTGAAGGCGCTGTTGTTGGTAATTCAACTGAGCTTAAGAATGTAATTCTTTTTAATAAGGTACAGGTTCCACATTATAATTATGTTGGAGATTCAATTCTTGGATTCAAGGCTCATATGGGAGCGGGCTCTATAACTTCTAATGTTAAGTCTGACAAGAAGCTTATTACTATTAAAGGACCTGACTGCAATATTGATACAGGTATCAAAAAAGATTGGTGCTTTTCTTGGAGATAATGTTGAGGTTGGCTGTGGCAGCGTACTTAATCCTGGAACAATTGTTGGAAGAGAGAGTAATATTTATCCGCTTTCAAGCGTAAGAGGCTTTTATTCCGGCAGGTTCTATATATAAGAAGCAGGGCGAAGTAGTAACTAAGAGATAATTATGTGAAATTTTTGTTTTATTAATGTAAAAATGTTGTGTCTCACATTGACTAATGCAAAAAGTTTGTGAGAAAATAGTCAAGGCTTGGACGACGGCTTCTGGCCGTCGTTTCATTTATAGTAAACACTATGAATTACGAAAGGAGTAATAAGATGATTTACACACAGGAAGTAGAGAATA
>VOFE01002515.1_pt1 | contig 28518 bp, 41 predicted proteins | sample 5384071 | NCBI WGS metagenome assembly VOFE01 (sample SAMN12384724, study PRJNA508395) | human gut metagenome | isolation source: healthy gut D | host: Homo sapiens
TGGGAACAACATTTCAGAAATTAAGAGGTGTTTTGATCAGCTTCCGCCAGTAACTTTTGATGTGCCGACAGTAATTGTTGCACATACAATTAAGGGGTGCGGTGTTGAATATATGCAGAATGAAGTGCGTTGGCATGCTGGAAAAATTACTGATGAACAGCTAAAAGAATCTGTTGAATCCCTTTATGAAGCATATGATAGAAGGTGGAATATATGAGTGAAAATAAAAGCTTTCTCCGTAATATAATTGGCGAATACATGAGTAAACTGGGTAAGAAAAAATGACAAAGTTGTTGTTGTCAATGCAGATTTATCTGGAACTTGTAGAAATAAGAATTTTGTCGAAGAAAATCCTCATAGGGCATTTAATACGGGCATAGCAGAGCAGAATATGATTTTTTGGCACTGGTTTGGCATGCGAAGGATTTATTCCCTATGTGTTCTCAATGGCACCATTCTTAACTATGCGTGCATGTGAGCAATGCCGAACCGATGTGGCTTATGGAAATCACAATGTTCGTATGATTGGTGTGTATGCTGGTGTATCTGGAGGAATTTCAGGTGCAACGCACTGGGCAATTGAGGACTGCGGTATTATGACATCTATTCCTAACATTGCGGTATTTGAAGTGAGTGATGCCAATCAGGCTAAAAATTTATTGGACTATTCGTTGAAATATAATGGTCCCATGTATATTCGTAGTAGTGTAGAACCGACGGAAAATATTTATGATGAGGATGTTGATGTATGTGCAGGTGGTTCCACATTGGTAATGGATGGCGATGACGGAGCTTTCCTCTGTTCGGGTGTTATAGTTCAGTATGCGGTAGCCGCTGCAAAGCGCATTCGTGAAGAAACTAGAAAGAAAGTTCGGGTTATTGATATGTATTCAATCAAAGCCGATCGATAAAAATGCAATTTATGAAGCAACAAAACGGGAAACGTTATTGTTGCACAGGATCACAATATTTATGGAGGGCTTGGTAGTATGGTATCGCTGGTAATTGCCGAGAATAATTTATCCACAAGATTCAAGGTGTGTGGAGTTCCTGATAAGTTTGTAGCAATGGCTCATGCAGGATATTTATACCATTATTTTGGTATTGATGCAGAAGGTTTGAAAATGGAAATGATTAAAATGCTGAAGGGAGAATAGATGGATGAAAATTGCTATATCCGGAGCAACTAGCATGATTGGGTCAGCTCTTGCGAATGAATTATTAGGGCAGGGGCACGAAGTAATTGCAATTGTCAGAAATGATTGCAAAAAATTAAGTGTCTTAAATAAAAGTGATTTGCTTACAATTGTAAAGTGTGATATGTGTGATTATCGTACGTTGGACATTTTGATAGACGGAAAAGTTGATGTCGCTGTTGCAACAGCATGGAACGGAACTCGTGGGAAGGATCGGAGCAATCAGAAACTCCAAAAGACAAATCTGCAATATAATGTCGATTTTTTACAGGCAATGATACACCTTGAATGCAACAAATTTATTACAGCTGGGTCTCAAGCTGAATATGGATTGTGGACTAAACAGGAAAAGTTAACGGAGAATGTTGATCCACAGCCTAACACGGAATACGGAAAATATAAGTTAGCATTTTATGAGTATGCAAAAGATTACTGCCAGAATCATAATTGTGTTTTGGTAGAACCAAGGTTTTTCAGCTTATATGGACCCAATGATTATGCAGGTACTTTGGTGATTTCTATATTGAGGAAAATGATTTCTAACGAGCCTTGTGATTTGACGAAATGCATCCAAATGTGGGATTTTCTGTATATCGACGATGCAGTTAAAGCTCTTTGTATGCTTATAGAATCAGATAATTCCGAAGGAGTTTATAATTTTGGCTCAGGATATTCGGCTCCATTAAAAGTATTTATTGAAAAGATGATAGCTGTTACACATAGTAAAAGCGAGTTGCACTATGGAACAGTGCCATACCCTGCAACAGGGATTGTAAACGTAAACCCTGATATATGCAGGTTAAAAGGTATCGGATGGAATGCACAATGGAAGTTTGAAGATGGAATAAGAACGATAATGACAACGTTACAAAGACCCGTCTCTTAAACGTGGGGCTAATTATCACGGAACCTTGGAATAGAACTATTGGAAAAGCTGGGAATTTTGGAGAGAACCTCAGAATAAGAACTAGAAACCACAAGAAAAAAAGGAGAACCAGAACCGGAGAATACGTGATTATGGATTATCAAGGAGTAGAAGAGTTATTTGGCCATTTATTGTGAAGCAAACAAAGAAAAAAATATACAAACAGAATCCGGAAGATATTAAGCAAGGTATGCGAGAATATTTGCGAGAAAAATTAATGTCGAATTGTACGTCAGAGGATGCACAGAAAAATAAAGAAGAGATGGTGCAGATACATGAATGGGTTGAAGACTTTTATAAAAACATGATTAAGAAAAAAAGCATTATAAAAAAAGATTAATACCCCAAGGAGCACATACCAATGACCAAAAGAAAACTTAAAAAACTATTCCTCGCCCAGAGTTACCTTGACTCTGGGACGAGTATCAGCGCAGCTTGCGCAAATCCAGTTATATCACATGGGATTATGTGATATTAACAGCCCAATGAGGAGCAGGCGTTAGCCTATGAGCAGCAGATTTTAGATCGGTTGACGTTAGGCTTGCTGCCGGAGAAGACAGTTTATAAGGTGTTACCGGATCCGGATGGTAAGCGTGTTGGATCTGGTGGAGCAACTTTTAATGTATTGAAGTATATTGCTGAGCAGGATGGAGATGCAAGGGAGAATCATTTCCGGGGTAAGCGAATCTTGGTGATCCACTCCGGAGGAGACAGTAAGCGTGTTCCACAGTATTCGGCTTGTGGCAAGTTGTTTTCACCGGTGCCGCGGGATGCTGCCAAATGGCAGACCATCGACATTATTTGATGAATTTATAATAGGGATGACTTCTTTAGCAGGACGTTTCCCAGATGGAATGGTTGTTCTATCGGGAGATGTGCTGCTTTTATTTAACCCGTTGCAGATCGATCTACAGTATCACGGTGCGGCAGCGATTTCGATCAAGGAAGATGTTGAGACGGGCAAAAATCACGGTGTTTTCTTAAATGACGGTCACGATCATGTAGCACGCTGCCTGCAGAAACAGTCGGTGGAGACACTTCGAGCAGCCGGTGCGGTGAATGAGAATGATGCGGTTGATATTGATACCGGTGCAGTGGTGTTAGATGCTGAACTACTGAATGCGTTGTTTGGTCTGATCAGCACAGATGGCATCGTCTGTGAAGAGAAGTTTCATAAGTTTGTGAATGAGACTGCGAGAGTAAGTTTCTATGCGGACTTTTTGTATCCGTTAGCTGGCGAAGCGACGTTGGATGATTTTCAGCGGGAGACTCCGGAGGGGAGCTTTTTGCGAAGAACTGACAGAGTGTCGTAATCAGATCTGGGAGGCACTGCATGCTTTTTTCAATGAAGCTGATCTGTCTGTCTCCGGCGGAGTTTATTCATTTTGGAACTACGAGAGAGCTCAGAGAACTTGTGACGGTTGGCGTGGATGATTATGAATTCCTTTGGCTGGCAGAAGTGTGTTTTGACGAATATGCAGGATGCGGACGAATATGCGACGAACAATGCCTACATTGCGTCAGATGCCGTGATAGGACAGGGATCTTATATAGAGGATAGTTATATTGGACCGAATACGGTCGTTGGAGCCGGTACGATCATTTCGAATGCCGGCATTGAGAATGTGACATTGCCGGAAAATATGGTGTTTCACACATTGGCACTCTCGGATGGCACTTTTGTGACGAGGGTGTATGGTACGGAGGACAATCCAAAGGGAACCTATGAGAAGAATAGCCTATGGATGGGGATACCGATACAAAATATATTGGCGGCGTACGACATTTTGCCGGAGCAAATATGGAATGGACAGGAGCGTTATTTGTGGTTTGCTGATCTCTACACGGTAGAGGCAGATCGTGCTGCCAGTGTTGCAAGTGCGATGCGTTTATGCCGTATTGTGGCAGGAACAGCGAAGCCGGATGATGTGAAGAGTTGGTTGGAGTCAAAGAGACTGAGTTTGTGCAGCAGTTTTAATGCAGCGGATGTACGAGCTATTGTTCCGTGGAAACGGAGCATTGAGAACCAGGTGCTTGTGACCTGTTTCGTGGATCGATTGATGCAGGGAGAGTATTACGAGGATGCATTGCGTGTCTTTGGTGATGCAGGAATTAACGAGGCACAATATCAGTTGTTGATGGAGCGCGCAGAGCATAGTGCATTTTCGGAGAAGATTCGCATTTATTATGCGTTGTCCAGATATATGAGAAATCATCGCCAAAGCTTTGCAGGAGCACAGTATGATGCATTAGAGAGCAAATGCTTTGATGAGATCCAGCACGTTATCTACGAAAATGGCAAAGATAAGATTCCGGATTTTGATGATTTTCATATTGCGAAGGAGGAAGTGCATGTTTCGCTTTCCGGTTCGTGTGAATTGGGGCGGCGGTTGGACGGATACACCACCACATTGTAACGAAAAGGGTGGCGTTGTATTAAATGCGGCGATTAAGCTGAAAGGCAATTATCCGATTCAGGTGACGATGCATCGAATTCCCGAGCTGGAGGTACAGTTTGAGAGTCAGGACATTGGTGTAAGTGGTGTTGCAAAGACGGTAGAGGAGATTCAGGATTGCCATAATCCATATGATTTCTTTTGGCCCTTCATAAAAGCAGCATTGATCGCATGTGGCATTATTCCGATTGAAGGTCATTATGAATTGACGAATATATTGGAGAAGTTGGGCGGCGGATTTTATTTATCGACGCAGGTGATCGGTGTGCCTAAGGGGTCTGGACTTGGCACAAGTTCCATCCTATCGGGGGCTTGTGTGAAGGCAATCTTTTGAATTTTTTGGACAGGAAGTACAAGATGCAGAGCTTTATGATATTGTGCTTTGCATGGAGCAGATCATGAGTACCGGTGGCGGCTGGCAGGATCAAGTCGGTGGCGTGACAGCGGGAGTTAAGATGATTACGACAGAACCTGGAATCAATCAGGTGATTCAAGTAGAAAATGTGGTACTGAGTGAGGCAACCAAGAAGGAGCTGCAGGAGCGATTTGCGCTGATCTATACCCGGCCAGAGACGTTTGGCGAGAAATTTGTTGCGGGATGTTGTTGGTGGATATATCGGTGGGCGTAAGGAATCTACCGATGCGTTGGATCAAATGCAGCGGACAGCAGCATTGATGCAATTTGAGTTGGAACGTGGTAATGTGGATCGGTTTGCGGCACTTTTGAATGAGCATTGGGAACTTAGCAAGCAGCTTGATGCGGGATCGACGAATACGTGCATTGATCAGATATTTCTTGCTTGTGAAGATCTGGTGGATGGACAGTTTATTTCCGGCGCAGGTGGTGGCGGTTTCTTACAGGTGATCATGAAGAAGGGCGTTACGAGAGAACAGCTACACCAGAGATTATATAGCATATTCCAGGATAGTGGCGTTGATGTTTGGGATACGGAGTTTATCTGGGAATAAGGGAGGAGTCAAACGATGCTAAAAGGAATTCGAAAGTGCTGACTTCCCCGGAGATGTTGAAAATACTATGCGAGATGGGACATGATGACGAAATTGTCATCGCAGATGCACATTTTCCGGCAGAAGCGATGGGAAAGCGTGTTATTCAGTACCCTTGTATTAGTGCACCGGAGATGGTGGAAGCCATTGTGAAAGTTATGCCGTTAGACACGTATGTAAAGGCTCCGATCATGGTGATGAGCCTGGTGCAGTCGGATATAGATAAAGGAATGCCGATACCGACGATGTGGGAAGAGGTTCGTGCTCGTTCCAGTGAGATTGAGGGATTCGAGGTGCAGCTCGGAGAATATGAGCGGTTTGAATTTTATGAGCATGCCAAGAAAGCCTACGCAATTATACAGACGGGCGAGGAACGGCAATATGGCAATTTTATGCTGCGTAAGGGTGTTGTGCTGAACTAAAGCATTTGTAGAATTGTAGAGCTTGCAATGTGATAGAGAGAAGGTGCGGTATGAGCATAGAGGAAATGGGATATTTCACGGATCGTGCAGTGCGTTCAGACCGCGTTATCTATACACCGACTCTATTTGCAAAAGAAGCACTGTTATATTTGCAAGAGGTTGGTTCGCTGCAGGCATTGAAGCCACATCAAAGTCATAGAGAATCGCTGGACTCTTTTTTGTTTTTTGTCGTAAAGAATGGTCGGGGAGAATTGCAGTTTCGCGGACAAAATATTCGCTTTCTGTGGGGGACTGTGTGTTTATTGATTGCAGACATCCGTATTACCATAGAAGTTCTAAGGATGATCCATGGTCTCTAAAATGGATGCATTTTAATGGCAGTATGGCAGCCACTATTTATGATAAGTATTTATCCCGAGGCGGAGAAAATGTCTTTCCTTCTAGCCGGATCGATCAATATATGGATGTGATTGATGCGGTATATCGCGTAGCAGATTCGGAAGATTATATTCGTGATATGCGGATTAATGGGTATCTGCAGAATTTTTTGACATTGTTAATGGAGGAAACATATCATCCGGAGCAGGAAATTGGTGGAGCAAAGCAGGAAAGTATTCATCTTGTAAAAGAATATTTGGAATCGCATTATGAGGATAAGGTGACATTAGATGATCTGTCGCAACGTTTTTACATCAATAAGTATTATTTGACGAAGCTGTTTAAGCAGACCTATGGTGTTACGGTGAATTCGTATTTGCTGCAGATTCGTATTACGCGTGCAAAGCAGCTGCTGCGATTTACGGATCTGTCAGTGGAGATGATCGGGGAGAAGTGCGGGATATCGGATCCCAATTATTTTAATCGGGCATTTAAGAAGATAGAAGGATTGACACCGAGAAGATATCGGATGATGTGGTGAGCAATGACTGGTTTTATCGTATAGATTGTAACGGAAACTAGGCATTGACATTAGACGATGACGCAGTTAAGATAATCTTAAAATGCTCGCAACGTAGAGGGAATCAGAGCAAAACGTTGGTTTGCTCTTTTTTATAAACTGATTGATCAAAATATAGAAAATTAAAACGAACAAATATTGTGAGATATGTACAAAATTAATGCATGAGAATGTGAAAAATGTCAATAGTAATCCTCGGTCAAAAAATGATATACTGCAACATACGAAACAATAAATGTAGCATATTTTAGGGAAGAGGAGATTACTATGGCAATGAAGATGAAGAAATATGAGGAACTGGAACTGCGAGACGACTTTATGTTTAGTCGGATCATGAGCAATCCTAAATTTGTGAAACCGCTTTTGGAGACAATCTTAGGTGTGAAGATACGAAAGATCGTATATCCACAAACACAGAAAACCATTGATCTGTCCCTACAGGCGAAAGGGATTCGGCTGGATGTATATGTGGAGGATGATCAGAACACGGTATTCAATCTGGAAATGCAGACGTCCGATGGCGCAAACCTGCCGAAGAGGATGCGTTATTACCAGGGGATGATAGATCTCAATATATTGGATAAAGGTCAAGATTATACGACATTAAAGAAAAGTTACGTAATCTTCATCTGCACATTTGATCCATTCGGAGAAGGCCGGGCATATTTACACATTTTGTAATACATGTCAGGAAAATACAGCATTGACATTAGACGATGACGCAGTTAAGATAATCTTAAGTACAAAGGGAACAATGGACGATGTGAGTCCCGAAATGCAACGGATTTTAGATTATATTGATGGAAAAGGTGCGTCGGACAAATTTACAGAGGAGCTGGAGGAAGCAGTGTGTTCTACCCGCCAAAACGAGAGATGGAGGTTGGACTATATGACATTAGAATATGAATATCGTCAGCGTTACCTAGAGGGAAAGGAAGAAGGCCGTGCGGAAGGCCGGGAACGAACGATTCAAAAGCTACATGAACGGGGTGATAGTATTGCATCTATTGCGGACATTGTAGAGATGGATGAGGAAGAGGTAAAACGTGTGATAGATGCATTGAAACTGTAATGAACTAAAACTTTATACCGGACGTTACTAACCGATTCACATAATGCTTATTATGTCGATGGACTAATTATATTTTACAGCCGCTATATAGTGAGTCCTGCCATCAAGAAACTATAGCAATTGCTTTGCCGCAATAGGTTTTCACAGTGATTTCTAGATTTTGTTGTCTCTGATGATTGATTTACATGCCTTTCGGAAACTCGAAGTCCCGGAAGCAAGGTATTCATCATTTTTGAAAGGGACTTTGCGCTCGTCGTTACTTATGTCTCGTATTTCAGAGACATTAAGTAACGTGACGTAGCGCATCGTAGCGAAAGCGTCCCGTCCAAAAATGGATGATACCTTGCTAAACCGGGACATCTCAGACAATCCTTCAGGCATGTATTCATCAGAGACTTAACAAAATAAGAAATCACTGTGAAAACTCTGCGTTCTGCAGCAATTGCTTTAGTTTCTTGATGGCAGGATAATTTACCTTGTTGGCTGCAAAATAGCTATTATTTTACTGACATAATAAGCAATATGTCTATGCGTGAGATATTAAGGTATGGAAAGTTTGAGTAATGAATAAAAAACAATATTTGTGCTAAAAGCGTAAAACATGCCAATATATTGTCTTGTTTTACGTTTTTTTGTGCGTAAAATAACGCTTGTATTTATGAAATAAGAGCATAGCAATTTGTATCGGCGCACACAGGATACAAATGGTTATGCTGGAAAAACGTGTGCAGAATTGGAGTTTATTATATTATGAAAAAAGTGTTAATTACAGGAATTACAGGTCAGGATGGATCTTATTTGGCAGAGTTTTTGTTAGAAAAGGGATATGAGGTACATGGTATTACAAGACGAGCTTCAATCTCAATACATCACGTATTGACCATTTGTTAGAAAAGAATGCTATTACATTGCATGATGGAGACTTGTCTGATTCTTCTTCATTGGTTCGTATCATTGGATTAGTTCAGCCGGATGAAATATATAATTTGGCTGCACAGTCGCATGTGCAGGTGTCGTTTGATGTCCCGGAATATTCCGGCGATGTTGATGCGATCGGTGTACTTCGTATTTTTGGAAGCTGTCCGTATTTTGGGACTAACGCAGAAAACTAAGATTTATCAGGCATCTACATCTGAATTATTTGGTAAGGTGGAAGAAGTGCCACAGAGAGAGACAACACCATTTCATCCATACAGCCCATATGCGGTTGCGAAACAGTATGGCTTTTGGATTGTAAAAAGTATCGTGAAGCATATAACATGTTTGCAGTGAATGGCATTTTGTTTAATCATGAATCGGACGTCGTGGTGAAAATTTTGTAACCCGCAAGATTACGTTAGCAGCAGGACGTATCGCTGAGGGATTACAGGATCATTTGGAACTGGGCAACATGGATTCCCTGCGCGACTGGGGATATGCGAGAGATTATGTAGAATGTATGTGGATGATCTTGCAGCATGATACTCCGGAAGATTTTGTAATTGCAACGGGAGAGCAGCATACGGTTCGCGACTTTACGGAAAAGGCGTTTGCAGCAAATGGAATGCAGATCCGTTGGGAAGGTGAAGGCGTGGATGAAAAGGGATACGATGCAGAGACCGGCAAGCTGTTAGTCAGCGTCAATCCGCAGTGGTTCCGTCCAACCGATGTAGATAATCTTTGGGGAGATCCTACGAAGGCAAAGACTGTACTTGGATGGAATCCACAGAAAACAAGTTATGAAGAATTGGTCCGTATCATGGCGGAACATGACCGTAAGTTAGCGAAGAGGGAGCGTGCGGTGAAAGATGCAGATGCATAGTACCGGATAATTCATGGTATCAGCTAAGAGACAAAATATTTTTTGAGACCAATCGAAAGGACAGATGATCGAAATGATGGAAAAAGATGCCAAAATATATGTTGCAGGGCACCGGGGGATGGTTGGGTCTGCAATAGTCAGAGAGTTGGAAAGACAGGGATATACGAATATTGTTACTCGTACTCATACAGAGCTTGATCTGTGCAGACAGGATGCAGTGGAAGCATTTTTTTTTGCACAGGAAAAGCCAGAGTATGTATTTTTAGCAGCAGCTAAAGTTGGCGGCATTGTGGCGAACCAAAATGCACTTGCAGATTTTATGTATGATAATATGATCTTGGAGATGAATGTGATTCACTCTGCATGGAAGAACGGCTGCAGGAAGCTGGAATTCTTAGGTTCTTCCTGTATTTATCCGCGTATGGCACCACAGCCAATGAAAGAGAGCTGCCTGCTTACTTCAGAATTAGAGAAGACGAATGAGGCGTATGCACTAGCTAAAATTTCCGGGTTGAAATATTGTGAGTTTTTGAATAAACAGTATGGGACGGATTACATTTCGGTGATGCCGACCAATTTGTATGGACCAAATGATAATTATCATCCGACACACAGCCATGTGCTTCCGGCGTTGATCCGCCGTTTTCATGAGGCGAAAGAGAGTGGAGCAACTGAAGTGACTTGCTGGGGGGATGGCTCTCCACTTCGTGAATTTTTGTATGTAGATGATCTGGCCAATCTATGTGTGTTCTTAATGAACAATTATAGTGGTGATGAGACGGTCAATGCGGGAACAGGTAAGGAATTAACGATTAAGGAATTGACAGAATTAGTGGCTAAGGTGATTGGATTCAATGGAGAGATCAAGTGGGATAGTTCGAAACCAAATGGTACACCGCGTAAACTTCTTGATGTTAGTAAAGCTGAGAAGCTTGGATGGACATATAAGACGGAATTGGAGGATGGAATTCGGTTATCGTATGAGGACTTTTTGAATAATCCGATGAGAGCAGAGCGTTGATCATATAGAAGTGTTATTACAGTTGATTTACAAAGGACTCCCAATGTTGGGGGTAGAGTGATCGGTTGAATGCGAATTGTTGCGCTGAGAAAGGAATAGTTAGTTATTATGAATTTAGTATTATTATCTGGTGGATCCGGAAAGCGTCTTTGGCGCTTTCGAATGATGTTCGTTCAAAACAATTTATTCCATTTTTGAAAACGGAAAATGGATATGAATCAATGGTACAGCGTGTATATCGTCAGATTAAGTTGGTGGACGAAAATGCGGAAGTAACAATCGCAACGTCTAAGACGCAGGTTTCCTCGATACACAATCAGTTGGGCGAAGATGTAGGGATCAGTATTGAACCGTGCCGCCGTGATACGTTTCCGGCGATTGCGTTGGCTGCCGCTTATTTGAAAGATGTTCGAGGAGTTGGGCTAGAGGAATCGGTTGTGGTTTGTCCGGTAGATCCATATGTTAATGATGATTATTTTGAAGCATTAAAGCGTCTGGGAGAATTAGCAGAAACGGAAGAGGCTAATCTGGTTTTAATGGGAATTGAACCGACGTATCCGAGTGAAAATATGGATACATTATTCCGACATCAACGCAATCAGTAAGTGATGTATCTGTATTTAAGGAAAAGCCAACGGAAGAAATTGCAAAAGGTTATATTGCACAAGGCGCATTGTGGAATGGTGGCGTTTTTGCATTTCGCTTAGGTCATGTCTTGGACAGAGCACATGAGTTGATTGATTTTACGGATTATGCGGACCTGTTTGATAAGTATGAAACTTTGGAAAAAATATCGTTTGACTATGCGGTAGTAGAGCATGAAAAAACATTAAAGTAATGCGCTTTTCCGGTGCGTGGAATGATCTTGGAACATGGAATGCATTGACTGAGATCATGGAGGGAAATACGATCGGTGAGGCAATCTTTGATGAAACGACAGAGAACACATTTGTGATCAATGAGATGAATGTTCCGATCTTGTGTATGGGTACTAAGAATATTGTTGTGTCGGCGAGTGCGGAGGGGATTTTAGTATCAGATATTGAGCAGGCAGATCGAATTAAGCCATATGTGGATCAGATCGATCAGCAGATCATGTATGCTGAAAAGTCGTGGGAAGCTACCGTGTCATTGATATTGAGGAAGAAAGTATTACGATAAAGGTAACGTTAAATCCGGGACACAGCATGAATTATCATAGTCACGAGCACAGGGATGAGGTGTGGACAATTCTTTCCGGTGAGGGACGAACAATTGTGGATGGAATGGAACAGAGTGTCCGGGCAGGAGATGTTATTACGATGTCTGCAGGATGTCGTCATACTATTATTGCTAAGACAGAACTACAGGTGATGGAAGTACAGCTTGGTAAGGAAATCAATGTGCATGATAAGAAGGTGTACGAATTGCCGGCAACAAGGTAAGGCATAGTGCGGAGGATGAACATGGATAGAAAGCCTTTTTTATTGAAACCTGCCGCTAAGGATTATTTATGGGGTGGCAGTAGATTAAATGATGATTTTTCGAAAAATATTGATATGCAGCCGCTGGCGGAGACATGGGAATGCTCGACACATCCGGATGGACCAAGTGTTATTGCAAGTGGTGAGTTTGAGGGAATGGAACTTGCAGAACTTTTGAGACGTTTTCCGGAATTTATCGGAGAACATCCGAGGAGTAATCCGTATCTTGAGGCAGGTGAACTTCCTATTTTGATCAAGTTTATTGATGCGAAGAAGGATCTTTCTGTGCAGGTGCACCCGGATGATGAATATGCAAGAAACAAGGAGGGGGAACTCTTTGGCAAAACAGAAATGTGGTATGTTTTGGATGCGGCTAAAGATGCAAAACTTGTGTATGGCTTTTTATCATGATATGGATAAGAAAAAATTACGTCACAGCATAGAGAATGGAACAGTAGAAAAATACTTACAGAAAGTGCCGGTGCATAGAGATGATGTATTTTTTATTGAGGCAGGAACGGTGCACGCGATCGGCGCAGGAGCACTGATCGCGGAAATTCAGGAAAATTCGAATCTGACGTATCGCTTATATGATTATAATCGTCGTGATAAGCAGGGAAAGCTGAGAGAATTACACGTCGATAAAGCACTTGATGTTGTCGATCTGCGGCGAAGTTCGGAACCAAGACAACCGCTCCGAGTATTAAAGTATCAAAGAGGCTGGGCGAGTGAACTATTATGCCGGTGTCAATATTTTCAGGTTGAGCGTATGCTGCTTAACACGGAATCATGTCGTGAAATGGCAGATTTTTACACAGATAAAAAATTCATTTCAGGTATTATTATGCACGTCAGGATGTGGTTTACTGCTTTATGGCGGATCAGGAGTGTTGCAGTTTTTAGGGGGATTGTATATTTGTACCCGCTGGTTCGGTGCCGCTCAAGATTCATGGTAGTGCGCAGATGTTGAAAGTGACGTGTTAAATGATCAGATTGACATAGTAAATGTTTGCTAAATGTGACAAAATTAAATGAATATGCGACAATTGCAAAATATTATCTTCAAAATGGTGAAGAGTGTGTAGTTGTTGGAAAGGTTTGGTAAAGAGCATGAAAGAGACGATACAAAAAAGAATATTTAAGGTGGAAGACATTAGCAGATGATCAGGATGTGGCTGCAGAATTACAAAGTATGGACGGCAATGAAGAGCAGATCGAGGATGCATTCTATCGTAATTTGGCATTTGGAACCGGAGGATTGCGCGGAGTAATTGGTGCCGGAACAAATCGAATGAATATTTATACTGTGGCAAAGGCGTCTCAAGGTTTGGCAGATTATGTAAATAAGCAGTTTGCACCGAACAAGAGAAGTATTGCGATCAGTTATGATTCGAGAATCAAATCAGACGTATTTGCAAGGGTTGCTGCAGGAGTTTTTGCGGCAAACGGAATCCAATCTTATATTTATAAAGAACTTATGCCTACGCCTTGTTTGTCCTATGCTGTGAGGGCACTTCATTGTGCTGCTGGTATTATGGTAACAGCGTCTCATAATCCGTCGAAGTATAACGGATACAAAGTATATGGGGCAGATGGCTGTCAGATTACAACAAAGGCAGCAGATGCTATTTTAGCAGAGATAGAAAAGTTAGATTTGTTTGATGATGTGAAAAGAGTATCCTTTAAAGAGGCGTTAAACGTTAATAAGGTGTCCTATATTTCGGACAGAGTGTATGATGACTTTATCGAAGAAGTGAAAAACAATCATTACTATCGGACGATCTTGCCATTAATAAAGATGTTTCTATTGTATATACGCCGTTGAACGGGACGGGGTTAAAAACCGGTTTTACGAGCATTAAAAGAATCTGGTTATACAAATATTACTGTAGTAAAAGAGCAGGAGCAGCCGGATGGATATTTCACAACTTGCCCATATCCAAATCCGGAAATTAAAGAAGCGATGGAACTTGGAATAGCATATGCTAAGAAGTGCAATGCAGATTTATTACTTGCGACGGATCCTGATTGCGACCGGGTTGGTATTGCAGTTAAAATAAGCAGGAGAACATGTATTAGTAACCGGCAATGAAGTGGGAATGTTGTTGTTAGATTATATTTGCAGCAGAAGAATTGCAATGGAGACGATGCCGGAGGATCCGGTTGCTGTAAAAACAATAGTTACCATCGATATGGCAGAAAGAATAGCAGAACATTATGGTGTTAATGTAATTAATGTTTTAACTGGTTTTAAGTTTATTGGCGAACAGATTGGTTTGCTGGAAAAACAAGGAAGGAAGACTCATATATCTTTGGCTTTTGAAGAAAGTTATGGGTATTTGTCGGGAGGATATGTCCGTGATAAAGATGCGGTGAATGGAGCATTTTTAATTTGCGAAATGTTTGCATATTATGCTGCTTTAGGAATTAGTTTATTGGACAAATTAAACGAATTATACGAGCAGTATGGATATTGTCTTAATACCTTGCATTCCTATGAATTTGAGGGTGCTGCTGGATTTGATAAGATGCAGAGGATCATGGCTGATTTTCGTGCCGGAATAACTTCATTTGCCGGTAAAAAGTGATAAAATGCAATGACTATAAAGAAGGCGTTGATGGATTACCAAAGTCAGATGTATTGAAATATTTCCTAGAGGACCATTGTTCTGTTGTTGTGCGTCCTTCGGGGACGGAACCTAAGTTAAAAACATATATTTCGGTGAGTGCTGAGAACCGGGAGAAAGCAGTCATGGTAGAGCAGGACATTGCGTGTGAATTGGAGCGAAAGATGAAATAAATTATGTCAATGCTGCATTGACATTAGATGATAACGTAGTTAAGATAATTTTATTTTAGCTTATATTAATGGAAAAGGTGCGTGGGACTATGAAAGAGCAACACATCCATAAGTCGGGTCGGCCGCTCAAGAAACCAAATTATGATGCGGCTGCCATTTTACAGGACACGGTGGACCAGGCTGTTAGATATTATACGATTTCCGGCGATAAGAGGGCAGGAGATGCAAAGCATCGATCTTTAGCTGAGATCGGACGCTTAATGGAGATGAATCCTATTAAAGTGCGCAAGCTATTGATCACGGCAGGGGTGTATGAGAGTGACATCGCAGATCATGTAAATGCCGTGTTTGCGAAGCATCGTGCCAAGCTATCGTACAAAGAAGCATTAAAACAGACCTGCATGGAAACAGGTCTGTCTAGAGCTTCTGTAAATTCTTATCTCCCTTATGAGAAAGGGATTTATATGCCGGAGGATTGTTCACCGGATGAAATTAGTGTTGGAGCAGAGCGGATAAGACGGTTTCGCAGGAAAAATGCTACTCCGTAAATTTACGTTCCACATGCCATAGCGTTACGCCACAGATAATTCCGGCGATGACGATGGAAATAAAGTCTGCGACGGATTGTGCATAGATCACACCGTTTAACTGGAATAATTTATTCAGGATAAAGAGCATTGGGATGAAGGCAAGTCCCTGACGGCATACCGTAAGCAAAAGAGATTGCAAAGCTTTTCCCATTCCCTGCAAGGTATTGATACATAAGAACAAAATACCGATAACAGGGCCGGAAAGCTGTAGTGCGATCATCATTTTGATGCCGGAAGTGACAACTTCCTGATCGTTGATAAATGCATGAATGATCGGCTCGCGGGCGATCACCATTAGGAGCGTGAGTACAGTACCCATAATGACGGCGCACAGCCCAGTGAAAAGAATATTTTTTTCAGGCGTTTTACATTTCTGGCACCGTAGTTATAACCGATGAGAGGCTGAATACCAGCGCAGAGTCCGATCTGCAGCAAGATAACGATCATGTTTGCTTTCATGGCGATGCCCATGGCGGCTACAGGTGTGTCTCCATAGCTGATCAATACGTTATTTAATAGGATGTTAGCGCAGCTCATCAAAATATTATTGAGAGATGCCGGGATCCCAATGGAAAAGACGCTGGATGCAATACGGTTTTTCCATTGAAAGTCGCTTGGCTTTATGGAAAGGGCAGTGCCTTTTTGTGCAACAGATAGTGAAGATAGAAAATACAAGCTGCTACATTGCCAAGTACAGTAGCGACAGCTGCTCCGGATACACCCCAGCCAAGCCATAAGATCATAATGGGATCCAAAATAATATTGGTGATGGTACCGATCAGATTTCCGATCATGGATTCTTTGGCTGCTCCTTCACCGCGGACAATATTACCGTAAGCAGTGCCAAACATGACAAAAGGGGCACCGATCGCAACGAAAGTAAGATATTGTCTTGCATAATCAATGGTTGCCGGACTGGCACCGATCATTTTGAGAATACCATCCATAAAGAGGATGAATATTAGTGTCATCAGTATTCCAACGCCCAGAGAACCATAGCAGCAAAAGGCAGAAATGTGTCTCGCACGCTGCTCATTTTTTCGCCAAGTGCACGTGAGATCGCGGAACTTCCGCCGATCCCGAAGAGATTGCCGAGCGCCATAAACACCATAAATACAGGTGTTGCAAGAGAGACTGCAGCCACCTGCATGGCATCACCGGTCTGACCGATAAAAAAAGGTATCAGCCATATTATAAATAACAACTACCAGCATTGTGACGATCGTTGAATAGCCATAAGTGCCACCGCCCTTGGGACGGATGCTTTTTTCAAATAAATCTCGGTTTGAATTCATAGCAATATTTACCTCCTGCGTTTGTGTATAATTCATCGTTATCAAAATGATTTTCTGATCGTATTTGAATGTCTTTCATCATGATCAAAATGATTTCGACGTACCTCATGTTGTACCATGTAAAATGCAACTTTTCTATTCTACGCCACTTTTCGTCAAAATGCAAGTCGATACACTACTCCACATCACATATTTCTTAATTGCTCAAACTTTGCACATCAAAAATTCTCATATTGTCACATATTGCTTATTATGTCAGTAAAATAATAGCTATTTTACAGCCAACAAGGTAAATTATCCTGCCATCAAAAAACTAAAGCAATTGCTATAGTTTATTGATGGCAGGACTCACTATATAGCGGCTGCAAAATATAATTAGCCCATCGACATAATAAGCAATATGTGACTGGATGGCAGCTTCGGATGTGTGAAGTTTGAATTAATTACGCAAAAACTGCCGCCCTTGGAATTTTGATTCCAAGGGCGGCAGCTTTAAGTTTTGCTGTTCCTTTTTGTCGGTAACGCTTATTTGTTGTTATTGCTATCCGTTTCGGGTGCTTTTTGAAACGGAAAATTCTGAAATTCTAGAAAATATTTTGGCTCTACATTTAATATATCAGCAATATCAAAGATGAGATCCAATGATATTTTACGATTTACATTTGGTGCTTCGATAGCACCAATATGTTGTCTGCTGACATTTAACTTCTCAGCCAATTCTTCCTGTGTCATTTTCTGATATTTACGACAATAAGCAATGCGAAAACCGATTTCGCGATAGCGTTCCAGTGATTTGTATCTTTCTTCATAATGTATCCCTTTTCTATATGATAATTCTGGCACTCGGAGACAAGTTGTGTGGTAATGCATATCCGCACAATGTTAAAAAGTGCTCCATTACATCGTATGTCCTATATCATTAGTTTAACCGAAAATAATAAATTTAACATAATTTGAAAAGTAATATGAGTTATTTTGCAAATAACAAATTAAATGTATTACGTATGAAATGTTTGTCTTAAGGAAAATATTCATGGGCAACTTGCCATTTATTAGGTGGAATGGTAATATTTATGATTGTTAGATAGCGTTTCACATAATGTTAGAACACACGACATCTTATATTTTAGATGGCTATGAGATTTTATGTGGACGATAAATGGATTCAAACGTTCCGGTTCTTTATAGTTGTATGGTTATAGATTACTTATTCTAAAAAGGGATTTTTGATATGGAAGGTTTGAGTTGTCGAGGAAATGACAAAGGGTATGGTTAGAATATGTTAATAGATTGTATGATGGCAGACATTGCGGAAGTCTTGTCGTATTTGCCGACAGCGATATTAGTCGGAGCAGCATATGCATTGGTGGCAGGAATTGTCTTCCGCTTTATGAGAAAACGGGCAGCGAGTAGCGGTGATACGCCCGGTAAGGTGCCATTTGGCGAAAATAGTGTTTTTAAGCTGACTATAAGCACATTGTTAGTGATTTATGTTGTCGTGGTATTGATGACGGTGTTTTTTCAAGAGAACTTGGCTCCAGAGATGGCATAGATATGCGCATTCTGGGAACATGGGGAACGACGATGCAGGATCATGCGTGGGTGCTTGAAAATGTTTTGCTCTTTATTCCGTTTGGCCTGTTACTTTCTTTTTGGTTTCCAACTGGAAAAAAGGGTATTGTTGTTCTTATTGGCATGGTGTGCAGCATCGCGATTGAAGTGACACAGCTTGTTACGGGGTATGGATTTTGTCAGTTGGATGATGTTATAATGAATACAGCAGGAACTTTTGTGGGATATCTGCTGTATCATGGTATTGTAAATATATGTCGAAGGACGATGGCGAGAAGGCTATGCTGTTTATTGCTGGTGATTGTGTGGATGACGACGATCTTTCATTTTTCGGCACAGCCGGCAGATGAATCCGGGCAGATGAGCCTGCGGTTTGGAATGTCGATCTGTCGGATGGTTGTACCGCATTTTGAGGATAAAACGGTAGAGCAGCAGAGACGATGGCAAGAAGGATTGAGTTTCCGGTACGTAAAGCGGCACATATGACGGAGTATGCGATTTTGGCGTTGTTATTGTTAGGTACGATCACGAAGGATCGGATCACGCGAAAACAGCTGTTGGCGGTGATATGTTTGGTAGCAGCTTATGCAGCAACGGATGAATATCATCAGTTATTCGTGCCGGGACGGAGTGGTCAGGTGCGGGATGTGGTCATTGATACGGTTGGAGGAACACTTGGCCTTGGTGCTTGGCTGGCAGTACGCCGCCTTTTGACACCTTGATCCTTAATAGAAAATTGCCCGTAATGTTTAATAGGAAATTGCTCATAATGTTGTGTTACACCACCAAGAATTGCTTTAGCAATTCTTGCAAAGCAAAGCGCTGGCTTTGCTTTTGTACGGAATAGGAAATTGCTCGTAATGTTGTGTTACACCACCAAGAATTGCTTTAGCAATTCTTGCAAAAGCAAAAGCGCTGGCTTTGCTTTTGTACGGAACATCTTTGAGTGTTAGGAGATGATTAACAATGGATTTTATGATTGGTACGGTCGATTCGAAACGGTTTGCGCAAAGATTTGCTGCAGCATTTTCGGACAGCACCGAATTGGAGAACGCCGGAGGGACGGCGTAAGCTGGAAGCAATACAGTATGCTAATGAGCAGCAGCTTGTGGCACTTGCTAAGCAGGAAGGCTTTGAGATGAGACCCTATATTCGTTAGGGCAGAAGAGCATAGAGCAGATGTGTGATTTGCGAAGACAGAAGAGCATAGAGCAGAGGTGCAATTTTGCGAAAGCAGAAAGGCGGATTATAAATATGAAACAGTATAATTATTTAGTAGTAGGAGCAGGACTTTTGGAGCAGTATTTGCCAGACAGGCGGCGGATGCGGGCAAGAAAGTGCTTGTGATCGATAAAAGGGATCACATTGCGGGAAATGTTTATACAGAACAGGTGGAGGGAATCCATGTACATCGTTATGGAGCCCATATTTTTCACACGAATAATAAAACAGTGTGGGATTATATTACACGGTTTGCAGAGTTTAACCGTTTTACGAACAGCCCTGTTGCCAATTACAAGGGGAATTATATAGCCTGCCTTTTAACATGTACACGTTCAATAAGATCTGGGTGTTGTGACGCCGGAGGAGGCAGCAGCTAAGATTGAAGAGCAGCGGCAGGAAGCAGGCATTACAGAACCACACAATTTAGAGGAACAGGCGATCAGTCTGGTCGGTAAAGATATTTATAAAAAATTGATCAAAGGATATACGCAGAAGCAATGGGGACGTCCATGTACGGAATTGCCGGCATTTATTATCAAGCGTTTGCCGGTGAGATTAACGTTTGATAATAATTATTTTAATGCGTTATATCAGGGCATTCCAGTTGGTGGATATACGCAGATGGTTGCTAATTTGTTAGACGGGATAGCAGTGCAGCTTGGCGTGGATTATTTGGCAGACAAGGAAAAGCTTGCTGCAACTGCAGAACGTGTCGTATACACAGGAGCAATCGACGCTTACTTTAATTACACGCTTGGTACATTGCAATATCGTTCTGTACGTTTTGAGACAGAGACATTAGATATACCGAATTTCCAAGGCAATGCTGCAGTAAATTATACGGATGCCGAGACACCTTGGACAAGAATTATTGAGCACAAATGGTTTGAGTTTGGTAAAGATGCAGAGGAAATGATCTGCCGAAAAACGGTGATCTCCAGAGAGTATAGTTCTGAGTGGAAGCCGGGAGATGAACCATATTATCCGGTAAATGATGAGAAAAATGGTGCATTGTATGAGGAGTATAAGGAGTTAGCAGCCGGGGAGACCAATGTGATCTTTGGCGGAAGACTGGGCGAGTATAAGTATTATGATATGGATGCGGTTATCGCCTCAGCGCTCGCATTGAGTGAACGTGAGCTTGCATAAGAAAAAGCATAGCTTTATTGAGTGAAGTGCACTTGTATAAGAAAGCATAGCCCCGGTGGGTGAATGAGAAACGATATAAGAAACAGCCTTGTTGAGAATGAATGGGAAGGAGAGTAGATCTTATGGGTGGATTTATCCGATTTTGGGTAAGCAAAAGTGTCTGCCTTTCTATTTGTCGGGCATTGGTATTGCAGAACCGGAGTATCATGTGATACGAGAAGAAGGTTTGGTATCCCATCAGCTTCATTATACGCAGAGTGGCCGTGGCAATCTTGTTGTTGGCGGCACGACGTATCCGTTAGAGCCGGGAAGTATGTTTTATATGGCACCGGGGATCCCACATGAGTATTATCCGCTTGTTGAGGATGGTGGACGACCTGTTGGCTGGTGTTTCGTGGGGAACATTTGCTGGAATTAATGAAAGGCATGGGTTTTGATGGTTTTGCCTATGATAAAAACGTTGTCAATGAAAAGATTACCGGAATTTTTTTCATCAGATGCTTAAGGCGGCAAAGATCCACTGTATGGTGATGAGCGATGCTCTATGTTAGTGTATGAATATATTATGAATGTCCGACAGGCGTTTTTGGCAAATAAAGTATGGCGGTCAGAGTGCCAAGAGCATGTTGCAGCGTGCTCTAATGTTTATTCATAAAATTATGCAAGAGATATTACATTAGAAGAACTGGCAGAAATGAGCGGCGTGACGAAACAGCATTTTGTCGGGTTTAAGGAACAGATGCGGATGCGTCCGATGGAGTATCTGGCAAGACAACGAGTTTCGGCTGCAATAAGTATGTTGTTAGCAACCGATAAAAGCATCGCACAGATCGGGGCGGAGGTTGGATATGAGAATCCGACGTATTTCGGCATGGTATTTAAGAAGTATGAAGGCATAACGCCGACCGATTGCAGAAAAAGACATGGTACAAAGCTTGACGTGGTAGAGGCTTGCAGAGCAAAACGCTGGTTTGCTCTTTCTTCTAGTGATAGGAAAATGCTGTTGTGTAGTGTGACATCAACAAGAATTGCTTTAGCAATTCTTGCAGAGCAAAACGCTGGTTTTGCTCTTTTTTAGTGGTAGGAAAATGCATCAAAATGTTCATATCACTGGGATTTAACAATTATTTTAGATTGCCGGATCTTTGCGACTTTACTTATAATACAAGCAGCAACATAATTTTGCGTAGGTAAAAAGGAGGAGAATATGGTGAGAAAATTACTGAAACGTGCGGGAGTATGTTTACTCAGCCTTTCCATGGTTTTGACGGGGAATGTCGGGATCAGCGGGGCAAGTACATCTTCCCGGAAAGGGGCAGCAGTGGAAACAAAACGGGAAGCATTGTGATTAATGGCAATGATATCAAGGCAGACAATGTGAATGGACTTACGTATAAAGGGATTTGGTATGCTTAGTGCCAATTCTACAAGTGATCTGTTGATGGATTACAAATCACAGAATCCGGAGGCATATGCAAAATTAATGCAGTATTTATTCGGAGGCAGTATCCGATTTTACACATGTGAAATTGGAAATGGGTAATGATCGCAACAACTCGACCGGATCAGAGAGTGCAACCAAGAGAACAAAGGGCGAAAAGCCAATGTGCTTCGTAATACTGGCTGGCAGCTGGCAGCAGATGCTAAGAAGATCAATCCGAATTTGAAGGTCAGCATTCTGACTTGGCGTACACCTTCTTGGGTGAAAACAGATGAAGATAAGTATATCTGGTATAAACAGAGTATTTTGGATGCTTATGAGAAATATGGCTATATGGTAGACTATATTAATCCAAATACGAACGAAGAATGGGGTGGTGCAGGCGATGTTGCTTACACTAAGAAATTTGCCAAGTGGATCGCGGCGGAAAGCACTAAGACGATCGCGGATGAGAAAGCACTTGCTTTATTCAAAAAGATTAAGCTTGTTGTATCCGACGAGGCAAATGTTGTCAGCAGCGATGTTGCCAACAAGTTAAAGGATGACAAGGAGTTTATGAATGCAGTGGATGTTGTCGGATACCATTATAAGACAGCGGATGATGAAAATAATGCGATGAAGTGGCTGGCAGAGGAAGTGGACAAGGAAGTATGGAACAGCGAGGAGCAGGCAACGTTCTCAAATTCAGCGTTCCGTCCATCTACGACAGATAAAGCGCCGACGGTAGAGGGTACTGGTATCGGTGGCTCCGGCAGTGCATTGGAAATGGGCAATACCGTGATCAAGAGCTTTGTCGAGTCACGTCGAGGTCATGTGATCTATCAGCCTGTGATCGGTTCTTATTATGAAGGCGCACAGTACTCCTTTAAGGAGTTAGTAAGTGCCAGAGATCCTTGGTCAGGATGGATGCATTATGATGCCGGATTGTTGATTTTGGCACATATCAGCAAGTTTGCAGTGACCGGCTGGGAAAATGAAACAAATACTGCCGGCATTTGGCGTGGTGTTGCATCGGCCAGCAAGGCATCTGCTGTACAAGGAACAACCAGCAATGCAGTTGACGGCCGTGGCGGTGGAAAACTATATGACTCTGGCAGCACCGACGAAAGATAATTTCTCAACGGTGATCGTTAATGACAGTGAGTATCCAATGACATATACACTGCAGACGAAGAATATGAAGTTGAAAGCAGATCGGAAGTTAGAACTTTGGGAGACGAGGCAGCAGACGAGGGTGCATTTAATGAAAATTATATGAAATGTATTCAGGAATTATCTGCGGACAGCAATGGTGTATATTCCTTTTTGCGGTAAAACCAAATTCTGCAGTTACGGTTACCTCTTTAGATGTTTCAGACAGCAAAAAGAACACACAGAGGCAATGCCGGTAGAGGGTGAGCGTACCGTACTTGACACAGATGCAACCGGAGACGTTCAGGACACAGAGGATGGCTATCTGTATGCGGATGATTTTGAGTATACCGGCAAGACCGTTCCTGTTCTTGATGGCAAAGGCGGCTTTACCGGAGAGAAGGAAGATTACATTGCATCACGTGGTGGAGAAAAGGTGCGATGGCACGCTATACTCATACGTTGAATGGTGCTTTTGAGGTCTATAAGAGTGGATACGGCAATCATGTGCTTCGCAAGCAGTTGGATAAGAAGTCAACAGGTGTCGGAAGTGCTTGGAATAGCGGAGATCCTGTCACGTTAGTGGGAGACTACCGCTGGACGAACTATACGGCAGCTATTGATGTATTATTTGAGCGTGCAGCAGATAAGCAGTATGCGCAGATTGGTATCAGACAGACCGGAAGAACACACAATCTTTCGAACAATGCAGGATATTCTTTGAAAGTCAATGATGATGGAAGCTGGATACTGTATCGTGCGAAAATGGGTTCTACATCTTCTAAGGGTACAGAGCTTGCGTCCGGTTCGGTAGATGCAAGTCAGGTAACACCGGGAACTTGGTTCCAGCTCAAACTCCGTGGCGAGGGTAATGTGATCAAAGCATATATCAACGATACTTTAGTCGCAACATATGAGGACAGCAATCCGATCACTTCAGGACGTGTTGCGATAGGCTGCGGTAATTCCTACACAAGATTTGACAATCTGGCAGTAACGAAGATCAAAGGATATGCGCCATATTACAGAGAATATATTGACAATATGGAAACCTATGATCTGACACCACAGAAAAAATGCAAAATTGGTATATAACAACAAGTGGTCCCGTACTTGTGCAAATCAGGGAATGTTTGTATATCAGAGAAGTGTTTCCAATAGTACGGGCACAGGCGCATCCATTACGTATACCTTTAACGGAACCGGTTTGGAAGTGTTAGGATACAATAAATCCACAGGAGGAACCGTGAATGTGATGGTAGATGGACAGTCCTACAAGAAAGATGACGCATTGTGGAATGCAGATAATATGTGTACTGCATATCAGGTGAGTGGACTGGAAGATGGTGAACATACTGTAACAATCGAGGTTGCAAGCGGCAGTCTTGCCGTGGATGCAATTGCAGTGATCGGCTCCATTTACAATAGTGATGAGATTAATGTGACTCCAAAGAAAGGTACAGAAACCGGTCTGCCGGAAGAAGAACTTCAAAAGATCTGACAGAGGATGTGGTACCGGATATCAGCACTCCGTCACCAAGTCCTGCAGCACCGACAACCGCCCCGACAACGAAGCCGCAGCCAACCAAAACACCGTCTGTCCGCAAAGGATATTCTTTTAAGGTAAAGGAGCATCTTATGTTGTGACAAATGCATCCAAGAAGACGGTCAGCTACCGCAAGGCAGCCAATAAAAAGATCAAATCTGCAGCAATACCGGCGACGGTAAAGTAAAAGCGAATGGCGTCGTATATTCCTTCCGCGTTACGAATATTTCTGCAAAGGCATTTGCCGGATGCACCAAATTAAAGGAAGTAATCATTGGCAAGAATGTTGTTTCCATCGGAAAGGAGGCATTTTCCAAGGCTAAGGCACTCAAAAGATAACGATCAAGACAACCACATTGAAAAAAGTGGGCAAAAATGCGATCAAGGGCATTTACAAAAAAGCGAAGATATCCTGTGGCAAGAAAAAGCTGAAAGCATACAAGAAGCTGTTTAATGCCAAGACCGGATATAAGAAATCGATGAAACTGACCAAATAATTTATGCAGTAAATTGACCAAAGAAAACGGGAGCTGTGTCGTCCATGTTTGACGAACAGCCCTGTTTTTTGGTATAATCATTCAAATAGACAGATTTGACGAAATACACGAAAGAGGGAAAGGAGCAGATCCTATGTTAGAATCAGTATGGGAACGGCTGCGGGCGTTTGGCTGTAAGCAGACGGAGCATATTTTGTACTGGATCAGCATATGGTGTGTTCTTGGTGTGGGGCTTGTATATATTGCAGCATTTTATATTGCGCATGTAACCGGCAACGACCGGTTATTGCAATGCAAAATGAAGCTGTATTTTGGAATCCCTGCCCGGGCTGTGGTGGAACAAGAGCAATATGGTCTCTGTTACATGGAAGAGTACTGCTGGCAGTATATTACAATGCATTTGCGGTATATGGTGCAGTATGGTATCTATTGTTTTTATCAGTCAGACTGTGCAGCGTGTGGCGGCTCGTTTTGACAGGCAGATCAACGGAATGAAATTTCGGGATGCAGCGTTGTATATCGCCATCGTGGTGCTGATCGTGCAGTATTTGTTAAAGCTGTTTGTTCCGGGCTATCGAATATAGCTTAGAAATGCAATGTAGAGACATGGGTGCTTTTGCTAAGGGGACTTCTATTAGCAGGGCGTTATGTCATACAATGTAGAGGTAGTACATATACAAAGTTGAGGAGGATTACAATGGATAACAATCAAAATGAAAATCAGGGTTTCCAAAATGGCAATGCAGGAAATGACTCACAGGGGTGGACGAACGCCAATAATGGCAGTTATCAGAATGGTGGCTATCAGAATGGCGGCTATCAGAATGGCGGCTATCAAAATAACAGCTACCAGAACAATGGATATAATGGTCAGCCACAGTATAATTATCAGGGAAATAATTCGCCGGGAAGAGGATATTCCATTGCGTGTCTGATATTAGGTATTTGTGGTATCGTATTTTGCTTTTTGCTATGGCATTGTTGGAGTTATCTGCAGTATTGTTGCATTAGTGCTTCATGGTAAGGCAGTAGAGTTAGATGGATTTGAGAGCAGCTACGCTAAGGCTGGTAAGATCTGTGCGATCATCGGAATTGTGATCGGTGTTATTTATCTTATCCTGACCATCCTTGCTGTTGTATTCAGCATGTCGGTTGGCGGATTATCAACAATGCTTCGCGCATAAGGAATCTTTAAGTAAAGAGATTTTGAATTATGTAAGAGAGTACCAAAGACAATTGTCGGACGGTACTCTCTTTTTTTTGTTTTGATTGGAGAGTAAGATGTGAACAGTTTTTGAATTATGAAATCTGAATAAAAAAGATTGTTCGAAATTTGATGAATTTATACAATAAATGGGTGCATAATACTAGCAAAATCGGTATTTTGCGGAGATTCGTTAAATGTCAGATATTAGCAGATTTTTGTGTGTTTTGTATGTTTTTCACAAAAATTCACAAAAAATTCAAAAAAATACTTGTAAATTTGTTCATGTTGTTATATAATCATCTTACGAAAACGATTTAGTAAAACGATTTCGTAAACGCAACTTGAAAATGTTCATAAAATTATGAACAGCATATTGATATTTCTACTGCAGTTCATTGCAGTAAAAATATAGAAGCAAACAATTTCTTATTAGAGGAGGTTTTTTTTTATGAGAAAGAAACTTTTAAGCGTGCTGTTATGTAACAGCAATGGCAGCAACCATGCTGACTGGTTGCGGCGGCAGTGACACTAAGAAGGATTCATCAAAAGAAGCTAAAAAGTTACAGTTTCTGACGGTGGAAAAGTTCTTAACATCCGTGTATGGAACGAGGAGTTCAAGAGCCGTCTGACAGATCATTATCCCGGATATGAGAAGGTTAGTGATACAGAAGGTAAGATTGGCGACGTTACAGTTAAGTGGACAATCACACCATCTGATGATAATGCATATCAGAACGCATTGATGAAGCTCTTAAGAAGCAGGATTCCGCAGCAGCTGATGACAAGATCGATCCTTTTCCTTGTTGAGGCAGATTACGCATTGAAGTATGTAGATACAAATTACACACTGGATGTTGTAATGATCTTGGCGTATCCAAAGATGCACTTGCTAACCAGTACAAGTACACACAGGATATCGTAACAGATTCTAAAGGAGCGTTAAGGGTGCTTCCTGGCAGGCTTGCCCGGCAGGTATGATCTACAGACGCGACATTGCTAAGAAAGTATTCAAGACAGATGATCCTGAGAAGATTCAGGAGCTGTTCAAAGATTGGGATTCTTTCAAGGCAGCATCTAAGAAGTTAAAAGACGCTGGATACCTTACAACAGCATCTGTAAACGATACTTATCGTGTATACTCCAACAACGTAACATCTAAGTGGGTAGAGAATAAGAAGATTAACGTAGATGAGAACATCAAGGCATGGGTAGATATGTCTAAGGAAATGGTAGACAACGGCGAGACTACAACACATGAGTTGTGGGGATCTGACTGGAGCGAAGGCTTCATGAAGAGCAGTAACGTATTCGCTTACTTTGGACCAGCTTGGTTCATCGACTTCTCCATGGGTTACAAAGATGGTGTAGCACTTGATGGTTCTGTAGTTAAAGATGGTGGCTGGGCACTTACAACTGGTCCTCAGAGTTTCTACTGGGGCGGTACTTGGATCTGTGGTGCTAATGGCACAGACAACAAGAGCCTTGTAAAGACATCATCGAGAAGATGACAACAGACGAGAGCGTATTGAAAGACATTGTTAGCAAAGACAATGACTACGCTAACAACAGCAAGTTGATGGATTCCTTAAAGGATGACAAGAGCTTCGGTGATAAGGCACTCGGTGGACAGAATCCAGTTCCGATCTTCTCCGCAGGTGTTGGCAACATCGACATGAGCAATATATCTTCATATGATCAGACATGTGCTGAGGAGTTCCAGGCAGCAATGAAGGATTACTTCGAT
>VOFE01000850.1_pt1 | contig 28202 bp, 41 predicted proteins | sample 5384071 | NCBI WGS metagenome assembly VOFE01 (sample SAMN12384724, study PRJNA508395) | human gut metagenome | isolation source: healthy gut D | host: Homo sapiens
AGAGCGAATCACTGCTAAGGTTCACGTTGGAACCGCGGGCAGCGTGCCGTCATCCACACGCACCGAGCTGTAGCGGATGGAACCAATCGTCCTTGTATAAGGCGGATGGCAGCCGTTGTAAAGGATTACACGCGAACCGATATAACCCACGTCATTCGGAAGGATGATGTCCGCACCGTTCGACGAACCGGCCATGTCCACCTTCAGGCTCAGCTCGCGGCCGATCAGGTAGCCGGCCTCGCCGCGGCCCGAGCAGGAGGTCAGGACGGCGTCGCTCGACTCCTACAAGGTGAAGTTCGTGCGGATATGCCCGGAGAACGTGCCCGCGTTCGCCTCGATGCTCCCGTCCTCCAGGATCTTGAAATTATCGTTGGCCGTCACGAGGCCCTCCAGCTTGACGCGGTCACCGGTCAGCTTCACCACGCTGTCTTGTTGCCGTCAGCGTCCGTTTCCTCCACACTCACGCCGATAAGCGCCAGTTTCCCGTCCGCGTCCTGGGCGTAGATGCCCGCGCCTTCAGGCTTCACCACAAGCCCCGTCTCCTTCCAGCAATTCTCGTCACGGTCAAAGACGGCGGCCGTTATCTTCACCAGGCGCTCCGATTGTTCAAACAGGGTCTTGTACCGGTGTGCCAGGCACTCCACCTTGTCAGTGGAGAGCACGAGCATGTACAAGTAGATATCACCGGTAAAGGACAGTTTGAAATCACCCGTTCCGTTCCAGAGGCCCGCTGCATGTGTACTGCACGTATCCGTCCGTTTCAGCCAGTTCTTCCTCCACCTCCAGGCTGTTGAAATTCGCAAAACCAGTCTTGTCAACGTTCTCGAATTCAATCCGCAGGGTACCGGCTTTCGCGCAACGGTAGAAGAAGGTCAGATAAACCGGAACAGCCTCCTTTTTGTCCTCACCGTTCCCGGGAAAGGAAGGGACGCTTTTCAAATTCACCCGTTTCTGGAGGATATATTTGTTACGGATCCGGACTACCGTACGACCATCATCCATATCCAGCCAGTGGTCCTTGTTGTATTCGTCCACCGCAGCCGCAAATTCCTCCTCTGCCAGCCGGTAATACTTATCCGGCATCCGGATGTTCCAAAGGACATAGGTGTCCCCGGCCTTCGGGACGAGCTTGCCGCCCGGAAGCTGCGTATCATCACCGTAAGGCCAGATCGTGATGATCTCAAACTCACGGGTGGCGCTATCGAAGTTCACCTCGAAATAATGGTCGTCCCCCTCTCCCAGCCCGGAAAGGTCGCCGCTCTGAAAGGAGACGCGTTTCGTCTCACCGGCCAGCTCATAATCGTTCGGATCGAAATCCATCCCGCCGTCCTTGAAGTAATAGACGGTAAAGGCCTTACCCTCCTCGTCCGTCACCTCCTCACTGCGGACACTGCTTACCGTACCCACCCGCCGGGGATAGATACCGCTGAAGGCGGCCTGTTCGTAGTGGTCATAGATACCGTACTCGTCCACGCCCACCTCCACGTACTTCTTTTTTCCGGGGAGCATCAGGCGGGGGCTGCCGTACTTCTCGGCGTCGATGTTCCGGCTGCTGCCGATCGGGAAAAGGCGCGTGTAGAACTTCGCCGTATTGCTCGTATCCCGCTCCAGGGAGGTCAGCCCCTTGCCGTATCCCAACGTGATCTCCTCGCCGTGTTCGCAACGGCACACGTTCACCGTCTGCCCCTCGACCCACCACTCGGCCTTGCCTCCCACCTTGCCGGCGATCTCCTTCAAAGCCTGGTCGCAGTACATGCCCTCATAGTCGATCACGATAAGATCGGTACCATCCACCTGCCCCACCTTCCAGTCGGTAATGTTACCCATGCCGTCGTTGATGGCCTTCACTACCATCGCGACATGGTCACGGGGCGTGGCCGTCAATGTAAACAGGGGATTGGTGTCGCCGTCCGTTGTCTCCAGCACAAGAAAACGCCTGATCAGGCTCTCGATACCGTACAGCTTCAGGTTATACTCCCACTCGCTACCGCTTTTCTCTTTCGGGGTGTACCGCTCCGTCAGCCAGTACCGCTCGCCCATGTAGTCCGTGAAGTCGCCTACATCAAGAGGGATATGGGCATAATGCGTGAAGGAGAGCGCCAGCACGTTGTCGCCCTGCACCTCCTTGCTCTGCGTCGAACTGTCACTTGCGGCCACATCCGCACGCTTGGCCCCGGCTTTATCGTATATCGTTAAAAGCATATTCGAATCGTCTTTGAATGGTTATATAATCGGTACCGGTTCGCGGAACTTCACCTTGAATTTCCCGGCGTGGACCCCTTCCTTCCACAAATAGGTCAGCGGGGTGAACTTCGGGCTGTCCGTGTATTTCACGTGCAGTGCCAGATCAAGCTGGGGAAACGCGATGTCGAGCCACCCGTCCTTCCCTTTCTTCAGAAAATTGATGAACGCGAAGTATTTCCGCAGCCATCCCGCCTTTGTCTTGTTATACAGTGCGAAGTGCAGCGTCACGTCACGCGCCTCGTTCCTCGGGGTAAGGACCGCGCTGTATTTCTCCCCGTCCTCCTCCCGTATGTCCACGGCCGTCTCCTTCTTCGTCTTGCTCGGGGTCAGGATCGCCGAGAGGTTATCCATGCCACCGCGCCGGTCTTCCACCAGGAACACGCCATATTCCGTCCAGATGTCCGTGCCGTTCACCAGTACCAGCCCGCCCAATATATCTGCCATGTCATTTCACTTTTAGTCCGTCACGTATCATTTTCCTTATCTCATCCTTTATCTCGCCCAGGTGGCCGGCACTTACGCCCGTGTTCTCAGCGATGCGGGCCAGGTGGCCCTCGGCCGTGTCCATCTTTTCCGACACGCTCTCCAGCCGGTCGTCCATACTGCTCCAGTGTTGCAACCCATTGGTGAACATCCCCTCCAGCTTCGTGCCCTGGTCATACGTCATGGCCGTGTAGCCACCCGCTTTTGCGCTCTGGCCCGTACCACCTTGCTGCGTCTTGTCATAACCGGCGGCTGCCGCCAGTTTGTCGCGCAGGTCCACCGCCTCTTCCACATACCGCAAGTATTCGTCGGCCAAAGCCTTCCGTTCCGCTTCCGTCAGGTCGTTGTCCTCCATCGCCTTGCCGAACCGTTCCCACCAGCCCTTCAACTTCTCGCTGTACATCTCCCCTATCTTGTTGCTCAGCATCGCCCGCATGAAATATTCCGAGATATCATCGGCCGCCTCCTTCGCGCCATACTTCATGTTCATCAGGTTATCGATAAAGCTGCCATACATTCCATCAAACGAAATGCCGGTAAGCCCTTCATACAGCTGGTCGGTCAGTTCCTCCAGCTTACCGGCTTGTTCTATGTAGTCATCCAGTTTCTCGGTAAGCCGCCCGCCGTAACCGCCCTTGCCCGTGTCCTGTATCTGTGTCCACATGTCCACGTTGCTTCTGAGGGCCTTCATCTCCTCCGGACTCAGGCTCCACAGACTGCCGTCCCACTGGCGGCCGATCTGCCCGCTCAGCTTGTCTATCTGTGCCTGGGAAAAACCATCCCAATAATAATTCCAAGAGCGGTGGCTGCCGTGGTAACCGGCCTGCGCCATCGCCATCTGCAGGTAGTTGGAATTCGTCTCCTGCTGGTATTTGTACGCATCACGGTAGGCGGTGACAGATTTTGTTCCCTTACTCGCCTCGATGGTATCGGTCAAATCCTCGATGGAGGTTTGCAGCTTCTCGTTCCGGTCAGTCAGCCGGTCCATCGTATCCTGCACCTCTTTCGCGTTGCTTCCGTTCCAGTTGATGGTGCCGCCCAGACTGAACAAAGTCTTCACCGCGCCGCTTACCGCCTTGACACCGCCGGTAATGACGCTCATCGGTTTGGTCAGGTCGATGCTTTCCAGACCGTCCAGCGTCTGCCCTAAACCTTCCAGGTATTCGCCCATCCATTCCGGCGGATCGATACCGAACTGTTCCACCAGTCCCAGCAGGTCTTCTGCCGCTCCCACGTATTCCTTCACCTGCCCCACGCTGCCGTGCAGGGCGTCCGTAGCCTCGGCCAGTGCCCCCTGCCTCGCGTTTCGGGCGGCATCCAACGCGGCCCGGGCGTTCTTCCGCTCGGCTTCAGTCCCTTCTTCCACGGCCTTGTTATAGGCTTCCTGGGCCTCCTTGACGGATAAGGTCGTGGATTTTACCCGCGACAAGGATGATTCCAATGCCGCAAAGGGATTGCGCTCGCTAAGTTTCCTGTCGATGGCGTCAATGGCACGCACCAGGTCTTTCAGGCTGTCCAGCTGCAAGTCCTTCTGGGTATCGATATATTCCTTCAGACGGGTACGGAGGGATTGGAGGCTTTCGGAGGATACCTTGTCGAGGTCCCCGAATACGGCTTCCCAATTCAATCCGTCCTTCAATTCCTTCAGATCAAGACCGGCCATCTTTTCCTTCAGTTCTTCCTGAAGTGTTTTCCGACCGCCTTCCGTGGTAGCTTCCGCGATACGTTTTTCATACTCCTTGGTAATGGCCAGTTTCTTTTCTTCATAGCTCCCATATTCCGCCAGGTAATCACGCATGGCCTGGGCTTCTTTTTCCCTCTCATCTTCAAAAATGGCGGCAAGAGCCGCGCTCCGGTTCTTATCGTTGGAGTCGCGTGCGCCGGCAAGGGCATCCCTCTGACCGGGAGTCAGGCCATTGCCACCGGTGGAAACACCGGCTTCCTTGTTTTCACGTTTCCATTCGGCTTCCTGACGGGCTATTTCTTCTTTTCTCTTGTTATAGTCGTATTCGATCTGTGCCAGTTTCTTTTCAGTGCCGTCTTTCATCCGGTCTATCTCCTCTTTCCGATTCTCGGCCTGGAGTGCGGCAAGTTCCTGCGCCAGCCTACGCTCTGTAGCCATACGCTGCCTGGCTTCCGTTTCCGTTTTTTTACCGGACTGTTTAGGATCGGAGTGTCCGCCGATATTTCCCTTCCTGGCGGCTTCGGCGGCTTTCCTCGTTTCCTCCTCCGCCTTCCTCAGATAACCGTCACGCTTGTTCTCCGCATTTTTCAGCAGGATATCATAAGCCTCCTGATCATGTTTTCGGATAGCCTCCTGCGCGTCATACACCTGGCCGACTTCCGCCATATTGCTTTGTATCAAATACTGCCCTATCTTTCCGAAGAATCCCATAGCACTTTCAGCCTCTTCCGGTTTCTGGGCCTTGATCTTGTTTACTTCTTCGTCAGCTTCGGCCGCCTTGCTGACCAGATTCTGGACGTTGGCCTGATGAAGCAAGACCTGCACGTAGTCCTCGCTCTTTTGGGTAAGGGTATCGTACCACTCGGAAAGGGTTTTATAATAACCGAAACTTTCCCCGTATTTGCGGTTCAGTTCCTCCACCTTCGCCTTTTCCTGCTCCTTGCCGCCGGTGAAGTCCTTTATTTCACCGATAACCGATTTCAGCTCAAAGCGGGTACGCACCATCTGGGCGCGGCCGTCCTTCTCGATCTCGGTCATTTCCTTCAACGAGATATTGAATTCGTCCACGCCTTTCTTGGCGCTGAACAAATCCTTCGTCCACTCCACGATCTCGTCACCGTACATCACAAGCAGCATGATGCCGGTCGTAAGTGCCGTCTGCCAGGAAAAAAGAGAAGAGAGTACCTGCTTCCATACCGGCGTGCCTTTCTGCCCCGACTTCCGCAGCTCGTCGTATTCCTTACGGGCACGGGCCAGCTCATCGGTGAATATCGGCAGGTTGTTGCTGATGGCCAGAAAGAACATCTGCGGTCCCATAGCCAACGAGGGCATCTCACGGGCAATCTGCTGGATGCTGTTGTGCAAGCCGTTAAACTGGCGCTGCGCGTTAGGCATGTCTGAAGGCGTGACCTGTACGGTTTCCGATTCCGCCTGAAGCTGTCTCAACTTGCCACGCAATTCCTCAAGCTGCTTTTCCAGCGCGTGGATCTGGGCGATGTTGGCGCTCTGGTCCAGATTGGGGGCGGCCGTCTCACCGGCAAGACGCAGTCTTTCCAGTTCCGCCTCCAACACCCTGACGGTGTTACGAAGCTCCAGCGCCTCACGCTCGGCCTTGTCCATGCCGGGCGTAAGGCCGTCCTTCATCAAAAATTCAACTTCCACAGGTTTCATTCCAGTCTGCTTTGAAAAAATCCTACAATATCGTCCGCCTCGTCCTCCGCGCTACGGTCCGTTCTCCGGCTGCCTTCACCGCCGCCTTTCTTCCGCCTCACATACCGGGGCGCGTCACTCAGCATCATGATCAGCGTCTGCCAGTTCACCCCGTCAAGGATGTAATCCACGCTCCAGCCGGTCGCCGATGCAATCTGCCATATAAATCCGAAGGGGCTATGTGAACATTCATACTCTGTCCTTAACTCCCCTTCCCTTTCTGGCTCAGTCTCGGTTTCGTCGGGTTCGCCCGATCCACCGATCTGATAATACGCATAAAATCCTTCGTGCCCATCAGACGCTCGAACGTCCGGAACACGGCCACCAGGAACCTCCAATCGACAAGCTCCCGGAGTATCCATGCCGTCAGCCCTATGCCTACACGCCGGGCCACGCAGCCCCGGCACACCGTATAAGCCAACATCCGGCTGACGCCTTTTCCGTACTTTGCAACAAAGGCCATTTCCTCCGCCTTGTCCTTCGGTTTCCAGCCGGGTGCCACACCCAGCCTCAGATACTCCCTGGCCAGCAGCATCTGGCCCCGAAGCCGGGGACGCTTCATCGTCACACGCAGTTCCAGGGGATGTTTCTTAAAGGGAACGCGCCACCTTTTAAGAGGAACGGACACGCCACCGTCCAGCAACGCGTCCGCACATTCCATTTCTATCAGTTGCTCCAACCGGTCATCCATACGCTAACCCTCCTCGTCCGAGGTCTGTACTTCCGCCGCAGGCAGTCTGTATTCACCCCACTCATCCGGCAAGGCATCCGTATCGAACACGCCGTAGGGCTGCGAGCCGTCCGCCGGCATCGCCACCTCCAACGTACACTCGATCTTCGCCGTTTCCGTAAGTGTCAGCTTACCGCCCAAATTGGAGAGCAGCGTCGCGTTGGGCATCAGGACGCTCTTACCCGACACAAGGGCAAGTTCCCAGGGTCCTTGCATCACCATGGCCGCCGAGGGGGCGGTCCAGCCGATCGGGTTTTCCTCCGACACGTCCGTGCTCTTGTAATGGAGGGAACCGCCAAGCAGCTTGTGCAGGTTCTTGTAATCCATCTGGATCACGTTGAACGTCGGCGCTATGCTGCCGTTCGACTGGGCTATGACCAGCACCGGGGCGCCGGGCACCTGTTCCGCCTCGATTTTCGCGGCCTCGGGTTTCTGGCCGCCCAGGTCAAAGGAGCCTTTCTCGATGTAGCCCACGATAAAATCCTTGTATTTCACGGCACCGATGCCGTACATGAAATTCTTATCCGCCATCTTTCTTTTGTTTTTGAATTAATATTACCGCTAAAACGCATATCACTATTCCAGTCCCAAAACCATAGAAGAAGATTTGAACGGGGTTTGAACGCCGTTTTACCTCCGCCTCGTACAAATCCGCCATTTCCTCCCAGGCTTCCCTGTACGTCTCGGACCTGCCCGCATAATACTCGACCAGGATTTGCAAACTGTCGCAGCTCGCGTGCACGGCGATCACGTTTCCGTCGCGGCTTACCGACACGTTCGCCTGCCCGCTCTTTCCGCTATACGACGCCTCGGGGGGCAGCTTCATCAAACTGTCAGCCGGTATCGCCAGCCGTACCTCCGACTTCGGGACCGCCTCCGTCCGTACAAGGAGGACTTCTTTGGCCATACTGTCCACCGCCATCCGATTCGCCTCCGTCCGGGAGGTCTCCTTCACTGTCTTTCGGGTGCTCGCGCAACCGGAAAAGCACAGGACAATCACCAGAATGCTTGCAATTGCCGGCATCACCGATAGCCTTGCGAAGACGGGCCATCTCACGTTTGGTTGAGCAAAACTCCTTCTTGGTCGCACGCAGTTCTTCCCGGGTCTCATTCAATTCCTTCTTTAATGGTTCAACAATATTATCTATCAATATCCGGGTGGCTTGCTCAGTGTTGTCAATCCGGACCGTCTCGGCCTCGGCCCTCGCCTTCTCCGCCTCGGCATTCGCCTTGCGGACCGTAGCCTTCAGCGTGAGAAGCCCGATGACAGCCGCCAATAAACCGCCGCCCAGTACCAGGTTGAGTATTTCACTAAGCTCCATCTCTGATACCTGTTTATGCCTTGCTTTCCGATTTCTTGACTATAAGGCCGATAAGCCATTGTACCAGTCCCGTGTCCGCGATCCCGTTCGCGACAAGGGACGCACCTAAACCGTAAAGCAGGGCTATATACCACTGGACATCCGACACAAATCCGGCATCCAGCCACCACAGCAACATGGCGCCCGCAATACCGACGCACCAGCTGACAATCTGGGTAACCAACCCGTTCATTTTCGGGAACAGGGACTTGATCCCTTCCGTCAGCAACACCACCATACCGGAAAAACCGGCGAAAGTGGCGATCATGCCGTCATAGTCCACAGCGGTGGATACATCGCCCGTCTCGGCAAACACGGCTGACACAGAGCAAAGCATCAGCGCAAAAAACAAAATCAACTTTTTCATTTCTTTCTTCTTTTTATTGGAAAATACCGATCTCTTTAAGCCATTTCTGCACGTCAAAGCTGGGGCAGGCTTTCGCCGCCAACTCATTGTGTCCTACAATCCGAACGTCCGGAAAGCGGCGGTGGAAGTCCTTCACATACTTCTCCAATGCCTTCTTCTGGCAGGCCGTACGCGTGTCCTTCGGAGTCTTGCCGTCAGCGGCACACCCTCCGGCATACACGATATGCCGGGAAACGGAGTTATAACCCGCCGCACCGTTGGTGATTTCCCACGGGTCGACATTTGCGTCCTCGTTGTTATCCACAAGGCGTTCAACGCCTCCGTTCAGGTGGAACAGGTCGGTGTAGCCTACCTGTTTCCAGCCACGGCCGCCCTCGCTTACCGGGGCGGTGTGCCAACGGCGGATGTCCGCCGATGACACCTCACGGCCCTCCGCCGTGGCCGTGCAATGAATGACAAGGTATTTCAACCCGGCCATTATGCACCCCCTCCCTGCTTTTTGGCGGTCAGGGTGATTTTGGCCGTCTTACTACGATCGGCATCAAGGGTGAGGGTGATCGTGCCGGTCTTGTCGCCATCGGTCGTGTTAGGCTCTGCAGTAACGGTCAGGTCCTCGTCCGTTTCCACCACCTTGAAACCTGCCGGAGCTGCGCTCGCTTTCCATTCACCGGAAGCCGTCACCGTAACCTTCTGCGTGCCGCCGGTACTCTCAAACGTGAGGGTGGCCGGCTCTACGGAAATGGTTTTCTCCGCGGCCTTGAACACGGGGTTGGTACGGGTATCCAGTACGACAGCCTCCTCGCCGAAAGCGATGTTCGTGTCCGCCTTCATCAGCAATTTGAAGAAATACAACTCGCTGGCGTTGGATACCTTGTCGATCTGGATCACGTCCTCGTCATCCTGCAAGTTGACAGCGGCGAAGAAATTGCCGTCCGCGCCCATCGAGCAAAGGGTGGTCACGATCAGATCGTCCGGCCACGCGGAGAGCGTCTCGATGGTGATGCCCTTGTAACGCTTGCTGTTTACGTCCGTCTCGCTGGCGTTCTTGGCCTCCCGTTCGGTCAACTCATCGTCGTACTTGTCGAAATCGTTAACGCTCATGATAATGCGCAGGTTCGGATTGTTACGGATGGCCACGGGGATAGCCTTACGCACGGCCTTTAATTTGTCCAGCATGGTCGCCGGCTTACCCGATACGATGATAAGCTCGGTATCTTTCGTCATCTGTGTCAGGATACCGTTCATCAGATGGTCGTCGTCATCCCCGTACGTGCCGTTGATAAAATGGTCGCCCAGCTCGAACTTCACCTGCTTGGTCAGCTCGGCCAGCAGGGCGTTCTGTCCTTCAGGGGGCAGTTCGGCGAACACGAGGTTGCCCTTAGGCTGCCACTTGCGCCAAATCTGCTCGAAGGCGCGAGGATTGAACACGGTAAAGGCCATGAAGTCCACCGGGTCAAGGGATTTCTCCGAATAGTTGAAATTCCCCTTGGAATCCTTGATGTCCGGGTGTTCCTTACGTTTCTGCAACATCTTGCCGCTTTTAAGGCGCGGCAGGCTGATTTTTTTCTCCACGCCGGGAATGACCATGATCAGCCCCTTCTCGACGATCTCGTTCCCCGTGGCGGCAAGCGTCAGGATCTGCTCCAGTACCTCGCCGTTGTAATTGGTGTTCTTTACTACTATTGCCATTGTTTATCGGTTTAGTTTGTTCTTGATTTCCGACATGCGCTTGTCCCACGGGCTTTCGCCTCCCACTTCCACGCGCAGGTCAGTGGTCACTCTCTTTTTCGGTTTCAGGCTCCGAAGGGCTTTCTCCCCGTTCTCGCGGTCAGAGCTAAGCAGGTTCTCGTACACCGGACGCATGGTCGCGTCGATACGGCCGTCGGCCTCGGCATCGTCCAGCAATTTTTTTCCTTGCCGCCTCGTCCTCCTCCTTGGCCTTGTCCGTAAAAGCCTTGTTCTCTTTTTTCAACCTGTCCACCTCGGCTGTCAGGCCGGGAACCTTTCCCGCCTCCTCCTCGAGCGCGTCCATCACGCGGAACACGTCCGAGTCCGTCGCGCAATCCTTGAAGCGCGGACGTTTCTTTACTTCCTCTAAATTCATTTGGGTATCGTTTAATGGCTGTTCAAGCCGGTTGTTGAATATGCGGTAAACCTGTTCGGGCGTACTGTCCTCCGGTACGGGGTCGGCATCATAGACCCCGTCGATAAAACCCAGCGCAAGGGCCTCGTCCGCCTTCAGCCAGTGGTCGGCGTCGTCAAAGTAACGCGCCCGGATTTCCTCCACGCTGGTGCCCAGTCTCGGGGCGTACATCTCGCAGAGGGTGTTTTCCAACGCCTCCACCTCCTCCAAGCAGCGCCTGAGTTCCGTCTTGTTACCGTAACAACCTCCAGAAACGCTGTGCAGCATCAGTCTCGCGTACTTGCTCATCTCGACGGGCTTTCCGCACAGGGCGATCACGCTGGCCATGCTGGCGGCGATGCCGTCCACATAAATATGGATATCCGCCTTGCTGCCGCGCAGGGCGTTGAAGATGGCAATACCTGTATAGACATCACCGCCGTTGCTGTTTATCCTGACATCGATCCTTTTTCCCGATGCCTCCGCCTCCATGAGCTCGCGAACTATGGCGGCCGCCGTGACATCACTGTATTCGCCGATGTCACCGTACAAAAGGATGCAGCAGGCGTCCTCACCGGGTATCATATTAAAAAAACGGTTCATTTCTCTATATCGCTTAGGGCGGGTTCCCGCCGTGTTTACGGTGCAAAAATGAAGGTATTTAGGGGATCAGGCAAATCGGATTTTTATCATACACGGCTTATAATGTTATCATTACGCTATAAAGTTGTATCATGCGGCAAGTTTTTTCCCGAACGTCGTTTTTTAGCCACCTTTGTCTAAAAAAAGACACTATGGCGGATAAAATGACTACCGGACAGCGCAAGGAATGGGCGAAACTGCTCTTCGTAAAGGAAAACCTCACGCAGGCGGAAATCGCCGAGCGGGTGGGGGTGTCGCGCGTCACCGTGAACAAATGGATCAACGCAGAAAACTGGGAACACCTGAAGGTATCGGTCACGATCACCAAGGAGGAACAACTAAAGAACCTGTACCGACAACTGGCCGAGCTCAACGGCAAGATCGCCCAGCGGGAACAGGGACAGCGGTTTCCCAACGCCGCGGAAGCGGATACCATCTCCAAGCTGGCGAACGCCATCAAGAAGATGGAAACGGAGGTCGGACTGGCGGATATCACGTCCGTGTTCGCCGACCTGCTCAAATGGTTGCGTACCTACGACGCGGAGCAGGCCAAACAGGTCTGCCCGCTGCTGGACGCTTTTGTCAAATCAAAACTCGCATAGGACATGGCAAAGAAAAGGCTTACACCACAGGACCGGATGGCATTGGAAGGGTGGAACGAACTGGTCGCTTCCATCCGGGAAAGCTCGGACATCAACCCGGCGGATTCCACCGCCGAGATCGAGGCCAGGAAAAAAAGGGCTGGAGGCGGACGACGAGGCATGGTTCCGCTACTACTTCGCGCAGTATTACACCTGCAATCCCGCCGACTTCCACAAGAGGGCGACACGGCGTATGATGGCGCATGAAAGATGGTACGAGGTCAGGGCCTGGTCACGAGAGCTGGCCAAGTCCGCACGCGCCATGATGGAGATCATCAAGCTGGCGCTGACCCGCCGGGTGCGCAACGTGCTGCTCATCTCCAACTCGCAGGACAACGCCCAGCGTCTGCTCCTGCCCTTCATGGCCAATCTCGAGGAGAACCAACGTATCATACAGGACTACGGAACGCAGAAAAAGCCGGGCGCGTGGGAAACAGGGGAATTTACCTGCCAATCGGGATGTTCCTTCCGAGCCATCGGAGCCGGGCAGTCACCGCGCGGTACGCGTAACAAGAACTTCCGGCCGGACTTCATTCTGGTGGACGATATAGACACCGACGAGGAGTGCCGGAATCCGGAACGGATCAAAACCAAATGGAAATGGCTGGAGGAGGCACTGATACCGACCATGTCCGTATCCGGACATTACCGGGTGCTGTTCAACGGGAACATCATCGCGGCGGACTGCTGCATCACACGCGCCATCGAAAAGGCGGAGGAACTGAAGGCGAAGGGCATCGGGCATGTGGATATCATCAACATACGGGGTAAAAACGGCGTATCCTCATGGCCCGAAAAGAACTCGGAAGAGGACATCGACCTGTTCCTATCCCTGGTCAGCGCATCCGCCGCCCAGAAGGAGTTTTTCAACAACCCAGTGGCCGACGGCGAGGTGTTCCAGGAGATCGCCTACGGGAAAGTGCCCGCCCTCTCCAAATTCAAGTTCCTCGTCATCTACGGCGACCCCTCACCGGGCGAGAACAAAAGCAAGAAGAGCTCCACAAAGGCGCTCTGCCTCCTGGGAAAAATCAGCAGGCGGTTATATGTCATCAAGGCATTTCTCGACCGGGGATTGAACGCGGAGTTCATCCAGTGGTACGTGCAGCTACTGGATTTCGTAGGCGGACGATGCCCCGTGTACTGTTACATGGAGAACAACAAGCTGCAAGACCCCTTCTTCCAGCAGGTGTTCCAACCGTTGGTCAGGAAGGCGCGCCGCGAGCAGGGCGTGGAACTCTACATCAGAGGAGACGAGGACAAGAAAACGGACAAGGCCACCCGCATCGAGGCCAACCTCGAACCGCTCAACCGGGAAGGGAACCTCATTTTTAACGAGGCGGAACGGGACAATCCGCACATGAAGAGGCTGGCCGACCAGTTCCACCTGTTCAACCTCTCCCTGACCTACCCGGCAGACGGTCCGGACTGCGTGGAGGGCGGAAACCGTATCATAGACCGTAAACAGCGCGACATGGAACCGGCCAAGAAGATCGCCCGAAGCGTGTTGCGCAAAAACAACAAATACAGACAATGAGCCAATTTATCGAACTGACAGATTACGATGCCAGCATCCACCGCGAGATACTGGACGCGCTGACCCGCGAGGACGAGTCCATCGTGGAGATATGTGAGGACCGTGCCGTCACCGATATGCGGGGCTACCTGTCGCGAAGGTACGACTGCGACAAGCTGTTCTCGATGACAGGAGACGAACGCAACCAACTGGTGCTGATGATGGCCATCGACATCACGGTGTACCACATCTTCTGCATCCACAACCCACAGAAACTGTCCCAGACGCGCAAGGACCGCTACGAGCGGGCCGTAGAGTGGATGAAGGCAGTGGCGGCCGGGGACATCAGCATCGACGGCGCACCGCTGCTGCCGCAGGAAGAACGCCGGACACGCTCCGGCTTTATCATAAAAAGCAACCGCAAACGTTCAAACTATTTTTAAGCTATGGGAAGAAGAAAGAAACAGACAGGGCGCATCACCGTAGGTGGGAACTTGCGCCGGCCGGGCATCACGGGCACGCAGACCATCGTACTCACGCAGCCCAGACGTTTCGGCATCGACATCGCCGACATGACGGCGGCCATCCACGCCTTCGAAAACGTGGACTACTCACGCCGGTTCAAATTGTACGACCTGTACAGCGACATACTGATGGACACGCACCTGTCCAGCGTCATCGACAAAAGGGTCGAGGCCGTGCTGGCACTTGACATAGAGTTCCAGCGCGACGGGAAACCGGACGAGCGCATAAACGAGCAGTTGCAGTCGCCGTGGTTCCGGCGCTGCATCGAGGATATCCTTGCCGCCCGCTGGTGGGGATTCTCGCTCATGCAGTTCTACCGCGAAGGGCCGTGGATCAACTACGACCTGATCCCCCGAAAGCACGCCGACCCCGTGCGCCGCCTCATATTACGCCACCAGACGGACATCACGGGAACCCCGTGGGATGAATACCCCGACCTGCTCTTTGTCGGGGACAAGGACGATATGGGGCTGCTGGCGAAGGCCGCGCCGTGGGTTATCTACAAGCGTAACGACATGGCCGACTGGGCGCAGTTCGCCGAAGTCTTCGGGATGCCCATACAGGAGTACACCTACGAGACGGACGATGACGAGGCACGCCAGCGTGCCATCGAGGACGCGACGGGTATCGGATCATTGGGCGTGTTCATCCATGGCAAGGACACGGAACTGAACCTCAAGGAAGCGGGTAACAAGAGCGGATCGGCGGACCTATACGACAAACTCTGCGAGCGTTGCAACAGCGAGATATCGAAACTGGTACTGGGCAACACGCTGACCAAGATGAAGGAAATCGGAAAGGACGTGCGAAAAAGAGAAAGTAAACGCTGTTAAAAACGCATACAACTGGCTGAAACGTTTTTTCGGGAAAGCCCCGGGGAGAGACGGGGCAGCTTTAGAATGGTGATAAATGACCTTTACAATTTGAAAATAAAGCAGGTGGAAAATCTTCCTTCTCCTTTGATGAGGAAGTTCTGAAAAAAGCCCTGAAGAACATATACAGCAAAGATTTCCATCCGATGACCGACATCGAAGAGAACCTGTTCGAGGCCACGTGGAAAACAATGAACAAAGCCACCGACAAGGGGTTCGGAGTACGAAAGCCCGATGATCCGGATTATGACTTCTACCGCGAAATCAGAATGAACAACGCTGTAGTTGCCGCGTTCAAGGTACACAGGGCACAAAACGACATGGCAGCGCTGCTGCTGGACGAAAACGGCAGTTTAAAGCCGTTTGAACAGTGGGTGAAAGAAGCCATGCCCATAGCGGACCACCAGATGGAGATTGGCTGCGTACAGAATATGACACGGCCGTCATACGGGCACACCAGGCCGCGGACTGGAGACAGTTCGAGAGGGAGAAAGATGTACTTGCCGAATCTCAAATGGATGCCATCTACATCAGTACATCCGGGGGCGGACCATAAAATATTCTGGGAACCATACGCCCCGTCGATGATCCGTTCTGGAACGAGCACAGGCCCGGGGACAGGTGGAACTGCAAGTGCACGCTCTCGTCAACGGATGAAGCGCCGACAGCGGTACCGGACGAGAACGGGCGGAACAAGGCACATGACGGTCTGGAAAACAATCCGGGAAAAGACGGCAAACTGTTTTCAGACAAACACCCCTACATTACTGAAGCGCACCGCGGGAGCGAAAAGCCGTGGACGCACTGACCAGGCGCATCAACGAGATGATAGCCGAAATGCCGGACAACCTGACGCTGGAGGAAAAAACCGACATCGCCCACAACAATCTCAGGATAGAAAAGGCCTCGGTATCACCAAAGGCAAGCCGATGACATACGAACAGGCGAACAAGGGAAAGGAAAATCCGAAATCCGGAAAGAGGAAGGATACCGCGTAAATTGCCAGACCTGCACCGTGACACACATGCTCAGAAGGTTAGGGTTTGACACCGAGGCAAAACCCAACATCAGGCAAAGCGCATACAATGAAATGGCAAAACAAGGTATCACATGGGAAGAACGTTTCCTGAACCGGGACGGAACAAAGCCGGATTATGACTATACCTATAAATGGCAGGTCAGAAAGGGATATCAAGTAATGAATGCAAACCGGCTGAAGGAATACTTCAGGGAAAAATTCAGAGAGGATGGAATATACGAGATATATTGTGCCTGGAAAGGCGGCTCCGCACACGTGTTCCATATTGCAGAGGTGCAAATGGTGAAGGAAAGACAAGGTTCGCAACATGAAACCGGAAAGGATGATGCAAGCAATTACATACAGAGCATGAAAGCCAACCGCGTGGGAGTGATAAGAATAGACAACAAACTGGTAAATCCCAAAATCATGGGACTATTCATCACCAAATAAACGGGAAGAAAGTGCCAGCCCCTCCTCACCGTCCACCAGACGGCAGGACTGGCCGTCGAACAGAATAAAGGCGGGAAGACCGACAGGCAACTCAAAACCATCCCCATCAACACAGCCCACGGAATAGATGCTTCCCTCAGGGGAACTGGCTGATAAGACAACGGAGTTGTAACCGTTACTGTTTGCTAATTCCGACACTTGTTTAGGTATTTCCATAACGCAAAAAGGCACTATAAAACGCCTTGTCTGCAAAAGTATAAAATTATTTTTTTAAATCAGTCATTTATGGACATAAAAGAATATTCAAAGCTGATAAAAGCCAAGCGGAAAGAACTGGATGGGCTAATGAAACGGAAAATGCCGGTTATCGCTGGACGAATGGCAAAAGACCATTTCCAGGACAACTTCCGCCGGGAAGGTTTCGTAAACGGAGGATTACACCCGTGGCCGAAAGCGAAAAGGCTGTCCTCGGGACGGACCGATGCGGCAGGGAGCTACGGAACGCTGCTCTCCGGGAGGAACCATCTCTTCAGCTCTGTCAAATACATGCCGGGAGAATACCGAGTGAGGGTGGCAAACGAACTCGTATATGCGCCCGTCAACAACTGGGGAGGGAGAAGTGCATCCGACTGTTACGCCCCAAATGCGGCGTTTTGCGTGGGCGAAGTATTACCAGGCTTCAGGCAAGGCTAAAAAAGCCGCCACAGGCAAAAGAAAGGGCAAAAAGAAGGGTTCTGCCGCAAGCAATGAACCGCAGGAGAGCTCGGAAGCACTGAAATGGAAAAGACTGGCGCTCACCAAAAAGAAAAAGCTCCGGATACGCATACCACAGCGACAGTTTATCGGGGAAAGTCCGGAATTGTCCGACAGGATAACGGAGAAGACAGAAAACGAAATCAGAAATATTTTAAACTCATAACATCATGGAAGAAGTTTTTATCGCGATTATGGAACACATCGCAGGAAAGATGCCTGAAATGTCATACATCGATGAGGATTACGGACAATTGGAACCAGGGGCGGAAGACCAGGACAGCTATCCGGTAACATTTCCCTGTGTACTTGTCGGGAACGCAGAATCGGACTGGAATGATATCGGTTACGGGGTACAGAAAAGCGAGTCTCTCGTCACCATACGACTGGCCATTGACTGCTACGATGACACCCACTACACCTCCGGAACCTATGACAAGGTAAGGGAACGGCAACTGAAAGCGAAAGAGCTGTACAAGGCCTTGCAGGAGTTCCAATGCACGGAAGAGACCACCCCGCTTGTCAGGGTAAAGCCGGGACTATTCGCTACCGGGAATATAAAGGTCTACGAAACGGATGTATTCCTTCACGCTGCACGATGAGTCGGCCATGCAGTAAAAGGAATTCACTCCCCCGTGAACAGGGAGAGCTGAACAGCTGTCAGGCGGGGTTTCTTAACCTTTGGGACGGGTTTCACTTCCAGATCCTTCAGTTCCCGGCATTTGCACCGGATAATGGACATGATCCGTTCTTCGGAAATGAAGAACTCCTGGCTTGATAACACTTTCAAAGCATCGTCAAAACGCAAGCGCTGCACCTCCGTCCAGTAATAGTAGCGGCGGCACAGGGCTTCATCACGGAGTTCTATCAGTTCTTGTCTCGTCCTTTGGCCATAAGTTGTGGGATACTTGCTGCAAAATTAGGCATTTAACCGGGGATTGTTAATAAAAAAACGCCGCATCGTGTATGAATGCGGCGTTTTCTGTTTAGAGTGTGAACAAAATCACATGGTCATCAGTTCGGTGTCATCCTCACCCGGAACAAACGGCTCGATGCGGGTGATCACCTTGCTCTGTACCTTCACCCGCCCGCTACCTACAGACCGGGACATGTTGCAGATGAAGGAGCTCCTCCCTGCTGATCCAGGTAAAAGACACGTCCCTTGCCTTCACAACGCTTGCAGGCCATGACATGTGGCGCGATGTTCTTCGTCTTCTCCATGACTACAACCGGCAGAATGAGGGCTCGATACGGTGCCAGACACCGTTCTCGTCACGTTTGTGGAAATAGTAGTTCACCGCGGTCTTGTACACTACGTTGCTCTCACGGAAGAGGTCCATGATCTCCGTGTACTCGCTATCGAAACGGTCCTCCAACTCGTACAGCTTGCTCACCGACTTGTAGTCCAGGTCGCCCTGGCGGTTGCGCTCGATCATGGTCATCCCGAGCTGGTACATCGGGTCGTCGGTACCCAGCTCGCGCCCCATGGCGTAGCGCTTCAGGTAATCCACCAGGCGTTCGGCGGCAAGGTCGGCACGCTCGTCGAAGCTCTTCACCTTGTTGCTCCTCACCTCCAGCTTCATGTCACCGTCCACGATGGTGAAGCTCGCCTGCTCATCCTTACGCAGCTGGCCGTATTCACGCATCACCGCACGGAAGGCGGCGGCTTCTTTCTCCACCCAGTCGCGGAACGCTTTCACATCATCCACGACCGGGAGCAACTTGTTCTTCACTTCAAGCATGAACTGCGCACGGAGCCCCTCATAGGCATCGCGCCGGTTACGCTTGCTTTCCTTCTCTTCCTGCTGGAGCTGTTTCAAGCAGCTCTTTTCTGTCCTGTGCGGACAAGCTCTTTAACTGTTCTTTTAAATCCATAGCTAAAAATTTGATGGTTACTATTGTTGTTTATTCTCACGTTTACGGCGGATGGCACGCAGCTTCACCTGCAATGTGTCCAACGCCTCACAGTCAAGTTCACGGAACTCCTTGCCGGCGATACGGCTGTCCAGGCAGAAGGCGTTCACCCGGTCCCAGTCGGCCGTATCGATACCCAGCAGCTGCATCTGGTGCAGTACCGCGGAGCGCTTTTGACGGAGGATCTTCCGGAGCTGTTCCTGGTAAGTGGGCGGTACCAGCTTCTGCATGGCGGCCACGGCGGCACTGTATTCCTTCAGCGTCATGTCACGCAGGCTCGTGGTACGTCCCTCCGTGTACTGGGAAACGATGCTTTCCTTCAGCGCATCACGATCGGATGTCGGAAGGCGGTTCAAAAGGCTGTAAAACGCCGCATAATTCTCGGGTTTGTTCAATTGCTTGCGGCTGTTGATGTCTATCTGCATGGCTATGTCGTTTTTAAGTTATCCCTTTAAAAAGGGTACGCCTCCAAAAAGAAGTTAAAACGTCACTTAAAACTTTTACAATTATGCCGGAGAACGTACCCTGATTCATTATTTTTGTCTGTCACTTTTAAATTTTACAATTATGAAATTTACAGAAGAAAATGCTAATGCCATTTTGGCCGAGATCAACAAGAAATGTTCACCGTACGAATGTCCCATGTGCAAACAAAGAACAAACTTTATTTTCGGTAAAGGTGAGTCTCAAATTTTATCGTTCCAACGGGAAGGGATGCAATTAAAAGCTGATAATGGCATCAATTTTATCCCTGTCATTGTCGGATATTGCCAAAACTGCGGCTATGTAGCGCAATTCAATCTGAATGTCATTTTCCCAGAGAAATGACACCTTTTTGGTAGGTATCATTTTGGAACTTTCCTTCTGATTCACCAGAGGTTCGGCTATCCACATTCCGTTTCTGGTGAATCACTTCAACCGACACCACACTGTTCCTGTTGGTGTTGATCGCCATAATGTATCTGTTTCCTTTCTGTCCTTTCTCGTAAAGATAAGCCCAGTTCTCCTCAACCTCCACGTAACCTTGGCGGTCAACCGGAAGACCGAAACCGTTCACGATTTGCACGGACCTTCAGACCTTCGAATTTCTTGAATATATTGCTCATAATATTGAAGTGTTACAGGTTATTCAACTCTTATCCTCCCGGTGTACTGGTTTCCCCGAAACTTCATCCCCTTGGTGAAGCCGCCCGGATATCCCAGTTCCTTACTTCTCGCGTTTGCCAGCAACAGATGTTCCCGGCTAAGGGAGGCTACAAAACCTTTGTCCTTTTCCAGTCCCATCTCTCGGGCCTTCCGGGTGACGCTGCGTTCGGAAACACCGAGCATTTCAGCCAGCTCCCGGTTGAGGGTATTGTGATAGTGGCGACGCATGATGGAAAGCATATTGCCGTTCCAGAATATACGCGTCGAGTAGCCGTTATGCTCCACAATCCGCCCCTGGGTCCGGTGCATGAAAGTACCATCGGGAACCTTCCGGGTCTTACGGTACCGCTCCCGTTTGTATTCCAGCACACATTCATGACACCAGGAACTCCGTCCCCCATTCTTCAGCGGATAAAATTCACGCATCCACAACTTGCGGCCGCAATGCGGACAGACACGTTTACGTTTCTGCTTGTTGTTATTTTCACTCATAGCTGTTTATGCTACATTCATCAATTCAAATTTTCCCGCCAAAACGGGATAACATTGATATCCGCCTTTCTCACCTGGGCCTGCATCAGCGCCATGGACAGCAACATGCAGACACGTTTGTCAGTTTTGACGGTTCCAGATATGGAACCCACAACATGGTCACCCTTGCCGGTCACGATTGAACCCGCAACCTGCTCAAGCCCGTCCGGATGATCCTCACTGGCCGCAACGCTCATAAAAGCGCTAAGATCGTTCTCCTTACAAAAGTTCTCCACATACCGGCAGAGTTCCATTACTGCCTCTTTCTGTTTTTCTGTAATCATTTCTGTAATTTTTAATTGTTAATTAATTATATGTTACTTCTCAAGAATATAATCACATTCAAGAACCTTGACACCACTGTAAAATGTCACTTTGGACGTATCAGTGATACCGAAATGTTCTTTATCCGCGAAAATCATATTTTTCACACCGGACTTCATTTGCCGGACAACGTCCTTAGCCCTTTTATCAGTCCAGCCATGAGCGGCAAAACCGGCCTTGAACTGGTAAGTGGTCGTTACGGCACCGTTCTGGATCCTGGTGGAAACAGTAACTGTACCCACACAGTTCTCTATTGTTTTCTTCTTTCCCATGATGATTATTTATTTGTTGGTTTCCAATCCACTGTTATAACCGCATCCAGTTCACCACTGCCTTCACAGACCGGACAAGGTTTCCGCACATCCTCGCGGCTGCCTTCCTCCGTTCCCCAGAACCAGCCGTTACCCTTGCAGTAACCACACTTGTGACCGGTACTGACGAAGTTCTCACGGTTAGGCCCCTTACACATATAGGCGGGAGGACAAATCTCCAGCTGTTTCTTTATCCTGCTCATGCCTGGCCTCCTTTCTGTTTCGGTCCCGCCACATTCCAATAGTCATAGGCGCCCTTCTCCCAGATTGTGTATTCACCAGTGGCCCCCTGATAACGTCCCTTACTGAAGGCGACATAGCCCTCCACCCATATCTTCAGATCTGCATCATACATCACGCTCGTGGCCGCATCACCTTTAGGATTTTTGCCGCGGGCATGGCTGATGAAAACAAACAGCTTGTCCGGAAACTCCTCCTTCAGCTGGATATAGTCACGATACGTCATCTGTGTGTATTGGAAGCTGTCAATGATCACGATGTTGAAACTCTTATGACGTCGGAGTCTGATCTTCAAGGTGGGGATGTCCTCCTTGATGAACGCCAAATGGCGGCTTACCTCGGCCATACCAAAGCGCCGCAGGTTATTCTGGACTGTCAAAGAAGTTCCTTCCTCCAGGGAGTTGAACGCCACACGGTCATACTTGCAAAGTTCCTTGCAGAGCTGCATCACAAAGGAGGTCTTTCCGTTGCCGCTATTACCCCACACGAACCAGCAGCCCCGGACTTCCGGAGTGTCGAAGGCATCCTTCCATTTCCCTTCGAAAGGGAATACGTCATACTTCTTGTTCAAGATGTCCCTGACATTCAAGGCACGCTCATGCCCGCTTTTTATTATCCTTTTTCTCTTCTTCCATAGTCAGAACAGTCTTAGTTGTCGGATATTGTCAATTCGGTCAAGCACGGCCTGCCGTGCGGCACCCCGCAGCTTCTCGTGGCAGAGCATCCTGCCGAGTGCCCACAAGAAGGGCATTCTCACGGGTGGCAAACTGTCCCCATTTGCGTCCCGGGTTGAAACCGCCGCCGGAACCGTCCACCTCCATGTGAACGCCGGAGGTCCACCAGCCGTCCTGCTGTCCCACAAGGGCGTCCAGGTAGTCGCGACCATTACGGTAAACGGTCACCGTTTCGTATTCCCTCAAGACGGGGTAATCACTCCAGGGAGCGGGGAGCTGCTACGGCCGTCTATCTCAAGTATTCAAATTTGTTTTCCATATCCTTTAAATTACGTTTGAACGGTATTTGAACGGGGGTCATTCCCCCGTCATGCGTTTCACCTTGTGAATGGACTTCCTCACACGCCGCAAATCAAAGTCACATGTCGAAGCCTCCTTTATCACCTTGTCGATGTCCTCTTGTCAGTCACCCCATTGGCGGAACAGATCGCGAACACGTCATTCACATCCGTAGGCTCCAACTCATAGAACTTCCGACCTATACGGCTGTAGAACTCCTTGTAGCCGGGCTTCTGGTACCGCAAGCCGTTGCTGATGCGCTTGGCAATATAATCAGTACTCAAGAACACGACACCGCATTTCTCCTCCAGCTTGTTGTACATGCTAATGAAATAATGGAACACCGGCTCGGTCAGCTTGTCCGCCTCATCGAACACCAGCAGGGGCGCGTCCATCTGGATGATGTCATCCAATATAAGCCCCCACATCTCACGGATATTGTACCCGTCGGTCTTGATCCCGACCTTATGGGCAATCTCGCGCACAAAGTCACCCTTCTTCATGTCCTCGGAGCAAAGGATGTAGAAAACCTCCTTGTGCTCCTGGAGGTAAACACGGGCGGTGGTACTCTTACCACAACCGGCCTCACCGGTCACCCAGGTAACATTACGCCAACGCTGCGCATCGGAGAGTACAGCCGTGATCTCCTGGTAAGCACCGGTCTCCACAATCTGCCAGCCGGTAGCGCTTACACCACCGACCTGCGAAGCGACATTACGGAACATCTCGTCGCTGATATTCTCATAACGGCCATTCAGGATATTGCTCACAGTACCCACACTGACCTCCCTTCAGACTACCAGCAGCCTTCGTCTGGCTCGGGTACTTCGCCACGTAAGCCCGGAGGCTCTCGCTGATGGCGTCTTTCTCTTTCATTGTAATTTCCATAATCAATATTTTTATCTTGTTATAAATCTGTTCCTTATAATTTTCCGACCACCTTACGGATGCTCACTTCCTTCTTCTCAAAGCTGTCCCATGTCACGTTGCTGATGACTTTCATGTCTCGGCCGATGGAAGGACGGGCCGGCTGGCTGTATTTTCTTGTGCGACGGTCAATCTGGCGTTGCGCTTCCTTTCCGAGACCTTTCAGGTCAGGGAGTACGCAGACCGTTCTGTTCCGGTGCGACACCATGCTCGTACTCGATGTCCTTGGCAACGACCTGACGGTTTATACGCTCATTGATGACGGCCTCCTGCTGGGCGCGGATGAAACGTTTCTCGGCTTCCGTCTGCTCCTGCTGGGCACGGTGGATCATCAGCGGGAACGAAGCCACACACTCAAAGCGCATTGCTCCGCCCTTATCCTTGTACAGCAGACGCACGCTGCTCATGTCATAAGGATCGTACTGGACATAGAACTTCTTGTAGGTGTTACGTCGGCGCCATTCCAGATCAGGCTCACCGGGAGCGGAGAAAACCTCGTAAGGGTATTTCTTTCCCTGTACCGTGATCTCGATACCGTTGGCGGTGAACAGAGACGGTTTTCTCGGTCGTGTACCAGAACATCTCCACCATATCCGACACACTTACCGTATCAGTAGCCTCGTTCACGCTGGTATTGTACATTTCCATACGGGAGATGCCGGTGACAGGGTGCTTCATTGAATTCCACTGCTCACGGGAAGCGGCATACTGTTCCTTCAGCTCCTCCAGTGTGGGGAGGGAGCCGATGTTCGCGTTGATGAATTCCAATTCGGACGGCTTGTATCTCTCTTTGCCGTAATATTCTGCCCGGTGAAACCGAAACGTTTTCTTCAATACCTGGCTCTGGAAGCGGTAGAAAATGTTCTCAATCGTCTTAGATTCGCCATTATACGGAGCTGTCGGGCGGTGGATACGGCTGATCTTCGAGAAAAGGCCCAGCGCCGCGTTTCTTCTTATGACCGCCCTGGTTGTCGCACACAATTTCGTAGGGTTTGTGCCGGCTCGTCTGGATAGCCATGCGGAAAGCATGGTACTGGGCGATATAGTCCTCGTTGTCGCTGATGTAATAACCGAGCAGAACTTCACTATAGGCATCCACCACCTCGTACACGCTTGTAGTGCACTTATTTCCGTTCTCATCACGATAGTAGAGGTTCAGCTTCGTACCGTCACCATACCAGAGGCTGTCACGACGGCCCGGAAGGATTGTCCGGTGCTTGCGGTCATAACGCTGGTGTGCCTTCATTTCCCCATAAACGGCATCGTACCACAGAGGTTCGACACGCGGACTGTTGAACCATTCGCGGAGGCTGCGGGGACTCTTCAGGGGCTTCCAGCCACGTTCCGGAGCGACACGGTTGTACTCCTCGAAGATCTCCATGTCAGTATAAACCGGAACGCGGCTACGTTTCAATGCTACAAGGTAACGCCCGCCGTCCTCCTCGATCTTCAGCGTATTGCTGTTGCCGTATTTACCGCTCACAAGCACACCGTAGTTGTCGGGACGGAACTTGTTTATAAGTGCTTTCAAACGCCCTACACTGCCCGGAAGACTGTGCCCGTACACCGGACGCCATTCCTCACTCGTGACAAGCAGAAGTTCCCAAAGGTTACGGCGGAAACCGGTCAGCTTGTTATTGGATGAACTCAAGCGTTTGAACTCTTCCATCAACGCGTTCAGTACCGAAGCGTTCCAGGTGTATTCCTTCTTCACATCCTCGGGAAGAGCGACCATCTCACCGTTCTTGTCGTAACGGTAATCCTCGAAAAAGCTCTCGGCCTTCTCGTCTTTCTTCACTATGTTACGAATCATTTCTTCTCGCATCTGTTTCTCGGGCTCGCCATGACGCTCAACCCAACGTTTCTTGTATTTCTCGGGAAGGGAAGAATAGGAATACAGAGCCGGATTATTTTCACCACCGCCACGGGAAACGACATCCAGTTTTTCTCGGGACAGCTGGCTATTCAAAGTGCCTTTGGGCATTATATCCAGCAACTCTTTGTAAGTTACACACAATATATTATCAAAGTATTCCATCTCCCAGCTTGTTATCAATCCTCTAAATCATTCAAAGGGACATGCTTCTTCAGCAGCCGCACGGAGATCCCGAAATTCAACACAACAAAAAAGTTCCAAAGCAAATTTCTTCAAAAAAAGAAAATATCAGGATCCCGAAACTCATACAGAAGTAAAGCACGCAAAAGCGCTGTTTTCGTTTCAGACGAGCAAACCAGTGCAGCTGGTCGCTGAACAATGTCATCAAATCATTTTTCATGGCTACTTGTATTTTGAGGATTACCACCTACTTTGGATCCACCGCGCTCAATGGCGAGCTTACGAATGGAACGGGCCAGTTTGCTGTTCTTACGGAAGGCAAGCGCATGACTCACCATCACGTTTGTACAGCCCATCAGTTCGGCAATTTTATTCACCTCACCGTATTCTACAACTATTCGTTCTTTCATACTCACTGATATTTAAATTATTGTAGCGGGCAGTCGCGGATTCGAACCGCGGACCATAACCTCTCCATTATAGGAGTTTAGTGTGTTCTACCAGCTGAACTAACTGCCCGAGAAAATTATTAAAGCTCCTTTATCGCATCCTCCGGAACACATATTACAGTCCAAACCTGACCATCTTTCATATAATCGACATTATATTCCCGCCGAAAGTACAAATGTTATAATCCCAGTCACGAACTATACCATCAATGATCTCACCGTTTCTCTTGGTGATTCTCACACTTTGTCCCTTTTTAAATTTTACTTCCATTTTGCTTCTTTTTAAATTCTCATTGTTACCTCAAGCCTTTTTTGTAGCTTTGGGGCGTGTTTAAACTTTAATCACGTGGCAAATATAGTCTAAGTTTCTTAGACAACAAAGTATTAATCCAAATAATTTAGATTTATGAGCGTTTTTTCTAAGAATCTTAGATATCTAAGGGAGAGTAGGGGACTTAAATTAGATGAATTTGAGTTTCTGGGCATCAAAAAAGGTACAATGTCAAACTATGAACTGGGTAATACAGAACCTAAATTGAGTTTGTTATGTGAAATATCTAAGTTTTTTAGAATATCAATCGACGACTTTCTTTTAAAAGATATAGAAGCCGAAAAAATTACACCAGTAGTAACGGAAACAGCTCCTCCAGAAACAGCTAACAATAATTTTAGGGAGCTTCTGGATGTTTTAAGGGAAAAAGACTCCACCATTCGAGAAATGGCAGAGGAAATAGGGATGCTCAAACAGACAATTACACAACTTAAACAGGACAAGTCGGGGCGTGTTTCGGATGCAAGCGATTCTACGGTTGCCAATGCCATCTAAAACGTGTTTTATGGGGAAAGGGAGGTAAAAACAGTTAAATCACTATTTTACAGCAGAATATATAAAAATACAGGGGAGTAAATAAATATTATCTATATACAATTTACCCCCTACAATATTATAAAAACCGATGAATACCAAATAAAAAAAAGATATTTCCCCGTTTTATTAGAACAAAATAGGCACAAAAATGAATAACCAAATGAATAAGCAATCAAAACATTTCGTTTTTGTAATAGCTTAAATGAATAACCAAATGAATAAGCAAGTGAATAACCTTTCCACTTTTTAAGACGTTCAAAGCGTTCAAACGGATAAATACAGCCTTCCATCATAGTTTGACACTTATAAGGGCAAAAAAAGCCGCTTTTGCGGCTTTTAATTGCGTTCTAAGGCATTTTATCCCTTTCTGGTACATGTTATCAAGCGAGACTGAATAATCATTGCACGTTTCGTGTATTTGGCAATGTCATCAACCAGTCCAGCATGTAAAAGACTATTCTTGGTGATCCCGACCTGTTGCTCCGTTAGAGTTTCAAAAATGGCCGATATACTACCAAAGTAGATGTTCTTTTTCTCAAAAATCAAATGTACATGGATAACTTTACTCATAATATACGGTATTTATTTCATTGCAAATATACCAAATATCATCTATATGGAATAATTTTAATAAATAAAAATAGGAGAGAAGCGAAGCGCTCCCCTACTCCACTTGCATAAATTACACCATTTGGTTATCTTTGTATATGAGAAGTATCTGGGCAAAGCATCGGAGTGAAATAATACCATACTGCCTGAATTCTCCCCTACTCCACCTAATGTAAAGAGATTCATTTGAACGGCGTTCAACGATGTAAAGCGATGTCTGATGCGGTTCATCATCCGACATTCGCATCTTAAATCTTTCAGATATTTTTCGTAAACCGGGCTTAAAGTGAACTTGGCAGCTGTTGCATCATCCAGCATCAGTGTCGTCACCATCTGATTGGCTTGTCATTTTGAATCATTTGTTCAGGTGTAGGACGTTGCTTATTGGTTTTGTTATCCTTGTTCTGAGCAGAAATTGTCTTCTGTAAACGATGTTTCCGGCGCTGCCCGCCGCAAGTACGTTCCATTACCTTCTGCTGCATATCCTCAAAAAATTATCAGGAGTGCGGTAAGGTGTCTTTTTACCGATATCGTCAAAATCAAATTCTTTATTCATCGTCCTATCTGTTTAAGATGTATTCTTTTATTTTTTCTTTCGCATAGTGATAATTCACTTTGAGAGTATCGACCTTACTATCCAGTATACGGCTGATTTCTTCATAATCAAGCTCATCGTAATAGCGTAGGTTGAATATT